>Ga0115011_10000006_pt1 | contig 280387 bp, 296 predicted proteins | sample TroAtlMetagenome_2_FD_88705 | JGI IMG/M metagenome (GOLD analysis project Ga0115011, IMG submission 88705) | Marine eukaryotic phytoplankton communities from Atlantic Ocean - Tropical Atlantic ANT8 Metagenome | ecosystem: Environmental > Aquatic > Marine > Oceanic | place: Tropical Atlantic... | reverse complement strand
CTTCGAAATTACTTGTGCGTTCGATAGTGCGCTCATAAACTTATTCAGGTCGCCGGTGGTGGTAACAAGATTACCCGATCCGTCGTAGAACGAGCCACTTTGGCGTGTGAGATCGACCGGTTCTCCGCCCGGAGTGCCACTGTAAAATTCAGACGGCTGGTACCCGCTGGTAAATGGCACGGGCAGCGAAAGTCGATGAGTTGGGAACGATGAGTCACGCATGCCAAGGGGTTTGAAAATATTTTTCGCGACATACACCTGATATGGTGTTTTCGACGCTGCCGTAATAAGCTGCGATGCAATGAAGTAGTTCGCATTTGAGTACTGGAACTGCGCGCCGGGTGTTGCTTTGAGCCCCGTCGTATTTATGTACTGTGTGATATCTTTGCTTTTTCGATTTTCACGCATATAGCGCTCAAATCCTTTGAGTGTCACGACATCTTCGGCGTCGTAGGGAAATTGGCCTTCGTAGGCAGCGGTTGGAATGCCGCTCGTTTGATTAAGAACTTGCCGTACAGTCACCTCTTTCCCAAAGGTGTACGCACCCGGCAGATATGTATCAATCGGTGCGTCGAGGGAGACTTTTCCTTGCTCGACGAGTGTTAGTAGCGCTGAGCTAACAACAATTTTTGAGACACTTCCTGCGCGAAAGTGGGACTGCTCTCGAATAGGCGCACCTTTTGAGTTGGCTGCTCCGGCTGATTCGTTTCGGATTGTGCTACCTTCTTTGTATTGAAGCTGCACACCTGTCGCTCCGTCGTCGACAATTTGCTGTGGCGTGACAGTGGCGGCATGGGCGCCCGTACTGGCTCCTAGTGCTATCGCTCCGGCGCTCAGTGCGCCGGCTAAGAATTTAAAGTTGACAGTTGGTATTCGCATTGTGAGCATAAAAGGTTCCTTTGCTTATATCAATTTGTCTTACTAGTATAACGACTCGGGCAAAAGCTCGTCAAATGAGTAGCAAGGCTCATACCTGGACGCTGCTAATAAACGTATGTTGCTATACTTACAGTCCGATGACTTGGTATACTATATGGATGAATCACGGAATACTGGTGCTGTCGCTCTTTATGCTTGCAACGGTATTTTGTAGCGTCTATGCTGTCGTGCTTATATATTTACGGTCTAAAATTTTCCACGTACCGCTATACAAGCCGATGCTTATCAATATCTGTCTGGCCTGGTTGCCAGTAGTTGTGACCATACTGTTTCTCGTGCTGGCTCTTGCACTATCGATATACTGGCTCTTACTCCTTGTGTTGGCGATCGGTTTGTGTGTATGGCTCGTCGTATTTCCCAATGCACATTACTTGGTGACCGAGTTAAACCTCAGCCACCGCACCGAAAATGATCCAGTGCCGCTCTATTATGACATCATGCAGACCTTAGTACTGACTCTTTCTGGCATCATGATAGGCCAGCTGAGTCTCGTATTTGTGCATGCGCAGCTGATCGTTTTGCTCACGCCAGGCTATAGTGACTCGGGTATGCTAATTGTGCCAGACATATCATGGGCGATACTGGCGCTGTGTATTGTGCTAGGAAGTTTTGCGATTTATATTGGACGCAACATTCGGCTCAACAGTTGGGATGTATTAAGGCCACTGAGTCTTGTTCGACGAATAGTTACGCAACTAAAAAGTAGAAGTGAACAAAAGCTCGCTATCGGATACGTATGTGTATACGGCATTTTTATGATGCTCTTCCACGCTTTTCTATTTGGCGGTTTTATGTATCTTTTACTCGACATACGATAGCGGTTTCGCGCTTCAAGTATCTGTTACTATTAAAAGTAGTATGGGCATGCAAATAAAAGTAACACTGCTAGATAACTCTCGATTTTATATACTTACCGCGGGAGTGCTTGCGAGTTTTATCCTGGTTGGCTTACTGCGCGTGATTTTTGAGTCCGACCAGCTCTACTACATCCGCCTTCAACAAGTGATGGGCGCGGTGAGTTTAGTGTTCTGGTATATCGCGCTGCTTGTTTCACCACTCACGTTTATTTTTGGCAAAAAAGCGCTGCGCCATGTGGTGTATGCACGTCGCGCTATTGGCGTACTGGCCGCGTACTATGCGTTGCTGCACTTGTGTATTGCACTCTGGGGCCAGCTTGGTGGTATCGCCCAGCTCGGTCGTTTACCTGAACTGATACAAACCTCGCTTGTGTTGGGCGGCGTCGCCACATTGGTGCTGGTAATAATGGCGGGTACGTCTTTTGATGTTGTGGTAAAACACATGACATTTACGCGCTGGAAGTTACTACATCGACTCACCTACGCGGCCTTTGTGCTGGTGGTTCTGCATATTTGGATGATAGGCACGCATGTGACGTATTCAATTGTGCAGTATGCTGCGCTTGCTGCATTGTTACTCCTGGCCGGCCTGGAGTCGTATCGTATGCTGATGAGTGTTGATAAAAAATGGCATTTCATTGAAGGTAAAGGTGGTGCGCTGCTACTTGTGATTGTGTGTACGGCAATGTGGTTTGCTCTCATCACCTCGATACCGCGTCTGTTTGATAACTACCACTCCAAGCACCACGAAGGAGCGATTCATGTTGAATAAAGCGTGGATAACGTGTGTGCTGTTGTGTGCCGCCGCGGTCGCCGCGTTGCAGTATAGTACCGCTCACGCGCATGTGCTGATAACCGATGAAACAAACTCCATGGGTGCCGTCCTGCATATCACGCCCGACGATGATCCTATCGCAGGCAGTAGCTCGCATATCTTTTTCGACATACAAGATGATCAGTATCAAAATGCATCGTACGAAGCGAATCTAGTGATTGTCGACCAGCGAGGTAACCGATCCGACGTCGATACCGATATTTCGGGTAGTTACGTAAGCGCGCGATATACGTTTGCTGCGCAAGGCGTGTACAAGCTAGAACTTACTGTTCGCCGTGGCAATGCCTCCGATATTTTTACGGTGAACCAACGAGTGTCACGAGGAACTCTTGGAGATGCAACTTCGCCCGCAGTACGGCACGGCTGGGCGGAAGCGCTTATCGTCCTATCGGCAACAGGTGTCGGCGTGCTAGCGGTGGTGTGGCTTTCGCGGCTGAGGCGCGTTGTTGAGTCGAGCCAATGAGCGTGATACGCTTAAGGTAACAAGGTATAGAAAAAGGAGAAGTATGCAAGTATTGGGTCGTAATATAATGCTATCGCTAGCTATAGCGAGCGTCGTGAGCTTGGGTGCTAGTACGTCAACATACGCACATGTCACGGTAAAGCCTGCGCAAGTAGCGACATCGAGCTACAGTACATTTACAGTGAGTGTACCCAATGAAAAATCGATCCCCACTGTTGAGGTGAAACTCGACATTCCATCGGGCGTCACGGGTGTAACCCCCACTGCAAAAGCCGAGTGGGATATCGCAGTAGAAAAAGAGGGCCGAGGCGATAGTGCCCGAGTGACTTCTGTGACATGGTCGGATGGTGAGATCCTAGATGGTCTGCGCGATGAATTCACTTTTAGCGCGAAGACGCCAGACCAGGATGGCGAAATACAATGGAAAGCATATCAAACGTACGCCGACGGAACGACAGTTGCGTGGGATCAACCGGAGTCGAATAACGGTCACGAAGAAGCGTCGACTTCTGGTCCGTTTTCTGTCACGACTGTAAGCGCCGCCGTGGAGTCTGGCGACGAACATTCACATCAAGATGCAGCTACGAGCGCTCATGATGAATCAAGTGCTGGACGATGGGGTCTCTACGTCTCTGTGGCAGCACTGGCGGTGAGCTTTGGTGCATTATTCGTTGCACTGCGAAAAAAATAAATTCTGTATAAAAATAAAAACTCTATCAAAAGAGTTGATGCCTCATAGCAGGAACACGAAGTATTCATCGGCAGGTGTTCTCTTGTCTCGAGAGTACCATCCTTATCCTTTCGTGTTCCTGCTAGAGGAGGTCGCGCGGAGGGCTTACGCCGCTACTCGAGCTCGTCTCAGCTCGCGGGCTTGCTTCTCGCGGCGCTTCTGCTGCTTGCGGCAGTAGCTGTTGTCCTGTACTACTTTTGGCCTGGGCGGAGTGCGTACGCACCACATATTCCTGGCGCTGTTCGACGACTCGTTGCGTAGTGCTCCGGTGTCGGTTTTCACGAATTCCGTTCGCAGTGCGCGCTCGAGCTTCGCCTCGACTGCTTCAGGGGTGTCGGCGATCTTGCCGTCACTGTTGTGTACTTTCCCGGCGAGCTCTTTCGCCACGGCCGCTGCCAAAACTGCATTGCGATCGTGTTGCTTTGCTGCTCTCCAGTTGCCTGGAGGCATCTGAACCTCGACGGCTCTACCGAAACAATCGTGGAGAACCCCGACGACGCGGCAGATGATCAATCGCTGGAGCGCAGGCTCAAGCGGCTGCTCCTCTATTGCTCTGCGGCCAGTGGGTGCTTGCACACCTTGCTGGTATTGGGCGAAACCGTTGCTTCGCTGATACTGATTCGTCGCCTCTTGGCTCGTGCGAAGAGCGTTGATGGTGTCGATGTCGGCATCATGGTCAGCCTCGGTTGGGATGGTGCCTGTAGAATGCATACAGCTCCTCGTGTAGTGCGAATGGTACAACGCTCAGCATGACGCTGCGCGTTGCCGTTATCATACAACTTTTAGGGTAAAGTTGCAATAATTCAGGTAGCCGACTGTCAGCAACTTAACAACAAGCCTCTGCCCTACCCTCGTTACGACGTAAGTGAATGAATGACATAATTTTATTCTCTCGCCACATCAAAAGAGGTGATATTTTCTTTTATGATGGTGGATTTTAATATATCATTGATTGTCGTTCAGTATTCACTACTTATGCTTTATACTAAAGACAATAATTAAGGAGATGTGTGTGAAGATTACAGTCAGTGGATTTATTATTGGTTTATTTGCGGTCGTAGGTTTGAGCGTAGTGAACGGCGCGAGTGCTGCTGCTGCACCGCTTTATGTGGCGCTTGGAGATTCGTATAGCTCGGGCGTGGGCGCGGATGTTGATCCGGCGAAAACACAACCAATCGCTAATAGTTTTGACCCGGCGTCTGGTGGCTGCCAGCGTGCGTACAAAGCATACCCAGTGTTGCTCGCGCAAAACCTTGGTGCTCAGCTACGAAATGTGACGTGTGCTGGTGCGACAACAGACAATATCTTGCAGACGGGTCAATTTGGCCAACCAGCGCAGATTGAAGCGGTTACGAGCGATGCGCTACTGGTCACTGTGACTATCGGTGGTAACGACATCGACTTCGGCGGAGTAATGGGCTGCATCGCATCAAAAGAATGTGACGGGAATTCACCAGAGGCAATTCATACACTCGACGTGTTGCATAATCAACTATATGACCGTGTCTCAAACGTGATAACTGAGATTCAGGCGCGTGCGCCTGGTGCTCGTATACTATTTGGCGGTTATCCTCAGATCTATCCAAACGAAGGCCAGTCCGCGGGTACTTGCAGTGCATATTTGAGTGGCGGCGAGATGAGCGGCTGGAATTATATCCAAAACACCATGAACGATACTATCAAATGGGCTGTATATAACAACGGTGGCAATGTGCGCTACGTCGACCCATATGCAACCGGCTCACCATTTATGCAAAAAAGCTTCTGGGGGCAAACAAAAGATGCCTGTTCAACCTGGAATAAGCGCGCGATGAACGGCTACGGTACAGTAAACCCGAGCTCTGCCTTGCATCCGAATGTGCTTGGCCAGCAGCATTACTACAGCATCTTCCGTAGTCGTGTATTCTAGTATATAAAGATTTCTAACAATCAATACATCCACCGTACTGTAGCGTACGGTGGATGTTTTAATAGTGCTGCAGTACGCGGCCTATGGTAGGATATGGTTCGCACCTTGACCGAAGTATCCTATACGAGGTATAGTACCCCTTGCAGTATTCACCAGAATGCTCGTACCTCTACAAGAACGGAAATTACATTGAAACTACTCAAGGAGATTCGCGCGGAGCGCGGATTAAGTGTCAAGGAGCTAGCGACACTCAGTAAGGTGAGTCCCCCAACGATCTATAAGATCGAAACGGGTGCTCACTGCCCACACGAGTCAACTCTAGCGGCTCTTGCTGAGGCATTAGACATCAAGATAAACGATGTACTCTCGCCAAAAGGCTCGACAAATCTAGGAAAACCCGCTCAAAGCAGCGGGCGCACAACACCTAACTCTCAAAAGCGATACGGTACACGTTGCGACACCTGCAACGAATATAAGTCGCTTAGCGGTAACTGCAGTTGCACTGATTAGTGCGAGATAGACCTTAGAGTAAAGATTAGACATTCAATTTCCGCTCACGATAGGTAGCCTCTTGGAAGTTGAACTTATTGAAGAGTTCCTTCCACGGGGCTCTTCTTTTTTAGAGTCTTTGCAAACTGCGGCAGTTTAATATGTTATAAACTCGAACTCGCGCTCGAACACATCTCTTACATATACCGACCCCTCGACGAGTCGATAGTCTTGAAGCTCATTGGGCATGAAAAGGGTTATATTATTTCTGTTGATGTGGGGATTTTGCACGAAGTAATCTTGCAGTGCATCATTTATGAAATGTTCAGAGGGGTATTCGAATGTGTCGTCTTTTACGATGAACCGCACGCTGATTCCTTCCGTCTGATCGTTTACTGTTCGTGCGTACATCGCACTAGCCAGTGTTACTGTCTGGCCGGGGTGTGCTGCTTCGTAGGTTTGGATAGCTAGCGTTACCTGTGTATCTTTCGACAGAAGGCTGTATACATTTTTCGCTGCCAACTCTAGTTCCTCTTTGGTGTGGGTGTAGTAGCCATCGCCAGCATCGTCGAGTCGTTCAATGTAGGTCTTCAGGGTTGCGAGGGGTACTTGTGTATCTTCGGCGTCAAGCAAAATAAGTGTATCTACGATATTCTTTATCGCATAGAGTGCATGAGAATCACTGTTTCTGGCGGCCGTCTCAGCGAGTTGCAATACGTCGCGCGCTACAACTATGGTGTGCGCCGACTCTTCCCTCCAACGCTGTTGCAGTTTTTCATACGACGCTTCAAGATAGGCGCGCAGTTTTTCAAAGTCCGGGGCATCTACTATTTGAAACAGCATGAATGCGCCGGTAACATTCTCGACATACTTACCGCTCGCCACGGATACATGCAGAGAGTCTTAGCCGTTCTCGAGCCTCACTGTTTTTACGCAGGGCTCCCCTACTACACTAAAGTCGCTCGGATAGTCATCGAAGGCGAGCGTATATTTTATATCTCCGGAGTTAAATACATGCAAGAAGTTATCTGGACCCGTCTTGACGTGACTCACCCATTCAATTGGCCGAGCGACACCGGAATCTGGTAAGATGAAGTCTTCGTAGTAGCTACCAAGGTCGGATAGCTTTGCGGGGTTATCTTTGTACTCTTTTAGCATAGGGCTAGTATAGCAGGTGTGTATATTTAACGGATTTCCAGACTGGTGTCTGTGCGTCACAAGTGAGTCAAGGAAAAATTCAATAATCCGTCTCTGTCCGTGAGATCATATTCAATGTCTTTGGCTTGCGTCATCCGACAGCAAAGAATAAGCGCATGATCCATGTATGCGAAATGAGCGACGGCGTCAATGCCTATAGAATCGAGTTTGATGCAGAGCGTCTGTATGGACACTCGTCAGTATGGTGGATGGCCGCGATATGTTTGGGTATAAAATAACACCCGTGTAGGTGTATCAGGTCTTTTAGTTGGGTTGCGGGCAAGGGGGAGGCTTGTCCGCAGAAGATGGTCGCCGCTATATGCGACCAGTCTCAGAGGATAACCTCTACCCATTGCTCAGTGAGTACTTATTTGCGAAACATCCCGAGGGCATTCTGCGCATCTTCGCGAACCTCGTCGGTGATCTCACTGAATCGATTTCGGTAGACGCATGCGTGGATCTGAACATAGAGCTCGAACGCGTCGTGCGCGATGTCCACGTTCCTTTCGAGAGACTTTCTCGCCGCTGCGAACTCGTCGGAGTCGGGATCGGCGTGAACCAACACGTACACCAACTCGTTGTCTTGGCTGCGGGCTGCGCTCGCACCGACGTTGAGTACAACGCTCCGCCAGTGTTCGAGACTGCCCCAGTAGGGAGTACCTCGCGCAATCGGCTTTTCACCCCACTTCTCGAGATACTCGTTGTACAGGCTGTAGATCTCTACGTCTGCCAGAATTGCCGTGCTTTTCGTCGTCATGACGATCCTTCCGCTAAGGTTGGTGGGACAGGTTCTTCATATTGTAATATAACATTTAATTTATTTGTCGTCAATAAAAGGTATATCTATGTTAAAGATTTCAATAAAGGAAAACACATGATAATACATATTGGGTCTTAACAGTGCATTTGCTACCACGGAACAACAAGCTCATCCGTCCTTACGAGGTAAGCCCATGGGAGTTACTAATCGTCTGTCAAAAGAGTGCTGCGTAATTGCTGCTTCATACGAAGCAAAAGCACTTGGCATTAAAGTCGGCACTCGTCGTACCGAAGCACTTGCTATATGCCCAGAGTTCATCATGCTCGAAACAGATGCACCTAAATACCACAAGGTGTACGAAAAACTTATTCGTATCATGCAGGATTATTCACCGAAGATCAAAATGAAGAGTATTGATGAGGGTATAATTGACTTTCATGGCATGGAGTCATTACTTAACGGTCGTACGCTCGAAGACATTGGCTATGAGATCAAGCAACGTGTCAAAGATGATATTGGTGACTGGATGAAAATTAATGTTGGTATTGGCACAAATCGATTCTTGGCCAAGCAAGCAGCTGGGTGGCACAAACCAGATGGACTCGATGTCATCGACCACCATAACCTCCGTGAGTACTACAAAAGTATTAGTCTTACAGATATAAGTGGAATTGCCGATCGTAATGCCGCCAGACTCAACGCATTCGGCATCTTCACTCCAACTGAATTTCTCAATGCGCAGGAATTTGCACTTTCTAAGCAGGTATTTAAAAGTATTAATGGCACTTATTGGTATAGACGTCTTCGTGGATACGAGATTGATGACTATGAAACTAATCTTGGCATGGTTGGCAGGCAATGGGTGGTCAAAGACCCATCAAGCAAGGATGATTACCTACTCCCCCGCCTGAGTTATCTCTGTGAGACAACTGGTATTAAATTAAGATTTCGTAATGTTGAAGCCCGAGGCATCTGCGTGTGGGCTACTTACCAAAACGGTGAATACTGGAAAGGTAAGCGGATGTATAAATCAACATTTTATACAAACCAAGAGATATATCGACGGGCTATGGAGCAATTTACTCAGCGGCCACACGGGACTGTACGAACGATAGGTATTTACTGCTACCAGCTTGAATCTTCGAAAGCAAGCCAGCTCGGCTTCTTCGATGATGTGGCGAAGATAAGAGATATCACCAAAGCTATGGATGAGATCAACGACTTTTATGGAGCATTCACCCTCCATTCTGCAACGACTATGGATGGCAAGAAAGTAATCAAGCAGAAAATTCCCTTTGGTGGGACTGAATATTTTGAGTTACTACTCAAACGATCATGAACAAGATCGCTGGGTTAACTGTGTCGACAAGTTGGACATGTCTGATCAAAAATGCTATAATTTACGAAATTATGACTGAAATAGATAATGGCGGAGCCCATGCAATCAAGGGCTTCAATTATCAGAAATCTGTAATAGTATTGATATCGGTACTGCACTATTTGAGTGAGGATGATTTCGAAATTTACGTTGAAGCAAAAGATGATATTGTTGTAAAGCTTAAAAATATACATACATATATACAAGTCAAAGGAAAAGTGCTCAGCATAGGCGATATAACAAGAAGGCCAGATGGAAAAGACTCGATATTAGAAAAAAATCATTCTCACGGAAGTGAACATGATAGCTATTATAAGATAATTTGTCCAAGTTTCACAAAAGATGAAAAATTTCTTGAAAAGACGCATCCCATGATATTTAAAAAAGGTGTTGATATCTTCAACTACACTCAAAATGCAACAGATGAAATTATAAAGAAATTACCTTCGGTCTCAACAGCGAAACTTATTAACTCAAGAATAGGTACTACAAAGTTCCAAGTCAATATTGAAGAAGGGTTAAGATACATAAAGGGTGTGATGGTTGAGGAAGAAATTCAAGTCGACAACAATCACGGCATGGCCTCCATAGAGGAATTATGCTTGAGGATAGACACTCTAAGCGAAAAAGTTTCAGACAAAGATGAAGATTTTGAAGATAAAAAATTTACATCTAAGGATTTAGTAAAGATATTTAGTAATACATATAAAGCAAAGTGCTTCCAAAACATATTAGATCGTCTAGACTTTACCTTAAAGAAACAGGAGCTCGTCAAAAGTAAAAGAGTTGGAGTGAGGGCACTCTATAGATCAAACTACAGTGAAGCGGTACAGAAATTACAAGAAATAAATCTTGAAGAAACGAAAGAAAGTGAAGTATTGCAATTAGTTCTCAAGTCCGTAGGTTTTAATAATATTGATGATGAGAATATAAAGATCGCAATTATAGTAGAAGCTTACGGCCAATTAGTATTTGAAAGCGGGATTAATAATGAATATTGAAAAAGTACTTATCATTGACACTGACAACCAAGAGTCTGGAGAGTATGTTTTTGGTCCAGGTGCAAATCTTCTAGTGAGCCGAACTAACACCCAGGGTAAATCTAGTTTATTGAAAACAATGTACTACGGACTAGGTTTGAAAATCAATCAGTTTCCTCTAAATTGGGATCCTACGAAAATGATTATTAAACTTAATGTCCAAAATGAGCGCACGGAAGAAAAACTTGAAATTATCCGAGTTGGAGACTTATTTTATGTTTCAGACAGTTCATCCTCATTGACATTAAAAGAATATACGAAATGGTTATCCGACAAGCTCGGAATTGATATGAAATTGACCCTTGGAAAAGTTAATATGACCAAATCTGTTTCTTATCCTTCTGCCTTAATAACACCTTTTTATGTTGACCAAGATGAATCATGGTCTAAGAAAATGTTCTCAACGTCAAGTGAACTTCAGATGTATCGGGATGTGCCGAAAAGTATCTTTGATTATGTTTTAAAAATTACCGATGATGACGAGTTGAAAGCTAAAGAAGAAATTAAACGGTTACAGAGTCAGAAGAACCTACTTGATACAAAAAGGTCTAGCGTCAATGAAGTCTTCATAGATTACATAGAATCAGAAACCGATAACGGAATAAGTGAACTTTCGGCAACTGAAAACCCTCTTGAAATAATAAACACAATATAGACTTATTCATCGGTTTAATGGACAGTGCCAATAAACGCTACGCGAAAGATAAGGCAGAAAGAATAAAAAGACAGAGAGACCTTGATCAGCTTAAGAAAAGCTACGAAGAGTACAAAAGTATATTGAAAATGCTTGGTTCTGATTATGAGTATATTAAGACAGTCTGCAAACACTGCAACTCCGAGCTGACTGATGAGCAGATTCGTACCAGGATGGAAATAGGTACTGACATGTTCGAACTTAATCATCTTATATCTATTACTAAGCACAGCATAGAAGAAGCTGAAAAAATGTTGATTAGTGCAATCGAGCATGAAGAGAAAACTAGTGTCGAATATGAAAGACTGTCTCGGGAGCTGGACAACAACCTCGAGATAAATTCTATAGCTCAGTTTATAGACGAGGCGTCTAAAAAGAAATCCCAAGAAGAGTTCGCTACTATGATTAAAGGGCTGGAAATGCAAATCGGAAAGCTAGCTGGTGAGATAAAGGATAAAAATAAGGAAAAGCGACTAGCTGTAAAGAAGTCCGAAGCTCTATCTAACGAAATCGAGCATTCTTATCAAAAGTATATTAACGACCTGACACTAATTATGAAGGGTTCGAATGTTAGTAATATAGAATTTGAGAACTTCAGAGCTCCACAGTCTAGCGGCGTAAACGTTAATCAAATGTATCTAGGAGTATACCTTGCCTACATGCGACTTATTTCTGATTATGGTAGATATAAATTACCCTTTTGCATTGATTCATTCATCAAAAATGAAACTGCCGAGGAGAAGCTATTCGATATGTTTGAAGCTCTAGAAAAATATCTTCTTGCTATCAACGGACAAAGCATCTTCTCCGCTGTAGAAGAATTTGTTGGGAAATATATGAAAAACGAATCACAATTTCATAGAGTCGAAATTGGCAATAGATTGCTATCTTCTGATAGATTCAGTATGGATTACAAAGAAGTGAAATCCGTTGTAACCCTGCAAAATTAATGGTTGATTGCTTAATTACAGTAAATTTTTAACTTACATATAAATGCGCATTTCAGTTTTTTAAGAATATTTACGATGCCATGGTTAGCGCCAGAAGAAGTTCTGGCGACGATAAAAGCATCACTTTATTTAAGAAATGGTCTGGTGGCCGCTGGTACATGGAGAGATTCATGAAAATAAACGAGAAGAAAATAATGGTTTAGAGTTAACGATTTATGTTAAGCAAGCTAGTTTTTATTTCGACCATAACACTGTACCAATATGAAATTATCGCCTCTTCTAAGGCTTTATTAGGCTGTAGAATGTAAATAAGAATAAACGGTTTAGTGGTGTTATTACATTCATCAGTTGAACTTGCCCTATAATGATACCTATGTCGTACAGATCTGGAAATATTATTCAACTAGATGATTCGTTTACATTCAGGTGCTATATTTGTAACAAGCTTTTAGACCTCAATGGACCTATTTCTAGAGATCATGTGATACCTCAGACATTATTCAATGGCGAAAAGACTAATCGACCAGTGTGTTTAAGTTAAAACTATTTTTTACTTAAATATTTTTTTACGCTTACGCTTAACAACAAGTAAGCCATTATTGCTGCTTCACCAATATAAATTAGTATATATTCAATCAAGTGAGGGCTGTAATCACTGAAGTAATTGATAATTTCGAATAAAGCAAACCCGGCTACATTCGCAATCACATAAATCTCCGCTGAATGTCGGTTTCGAGTGCGTATTTTATATAAGACATAAGCTGCCATTACGGCGACCGTGAGATACGCTGCTGCAACGCTATATCGGTTTAGCGGAAGAGTACCGTCGTTGGTTTCTATTAAGAAGCTCTCTGAGGCAAAAAAGTAGGTTGCCGAAAATACTATACTTCCAATCACGGCAACATAATTTATCAGTTGGATTACTCTTAAGAAAATTGGGTAGTTGCTGATCTTATATGTTTTTTCAGTCATACTAAGATAATAACATTAATCAAACAACTTGATTCATTAATTTAGTTCTAATTTCGTTCATTATGTTGTACCAAATCTCGTCAACAGATGTAGTTTAGTTCGAACCTTACAGACCGTTTTATCGATCTATCTGTTAGCCAGTTCTAACTTAGCATTGTATTAGCTTAAATATCCGAGTCTCTTAAGGAGAGTCTTTGTCGGTGGGTTAAGATCATAATTCTCCAGCTCGCTCGGTACTGCCCATTCTAAAGTCTCGTTTTCATTAACAGGTTTTGGTTCACCAGTGTCAATCTCACAAATTGCATCAATATATACAAATCGTTTCTCTTCACCATCATGATCTACTTTTAACTCTTCATCCCACCAGAGTTTCTCGCTGATGCGAACTTTGAAGTTCCACCGCGCCTCTAATTCTTTATTTAGAAGATCTTGCACCGAACCTTCACCGTCGATTCTTCCCCCCGAACAAAGCCCATAGTTCGTTATACGGACTTTTTGCTGGATCCATTTTACGAAGAAGTATTTTATCTTCGGTCTTTACAACTGCGACTGCCATTAATACTGTTTTCATATATTCTTATCTTAACAGCTTAGTTCTCATTTCATACATCACGCCGTACCATTTCTAAATAACAGATAGAAATCAGTTCGATCCTTGAGACCATTTTGCAGACTTATCTGTTGTTTGGTTCGTACCTACATTATTTGCTTTTTAATAGATTGACAATCTTACTAATGTGTCGCGCTTTTGTTTCAGAAGCTTTTGACTTAGTAACAGCTCGCGCTAACTCTTTTCGCTTTGAGTGCGTAAGGGATTTAAACATCTCGGTGAGACCCTCTGCCTCTAAAGCTTTCGAGAAATCCTCTGGCATATCGACTTTTCTATAGCCGTTGTCAAGTTCAAGGGTGACCTTGACAGTCTCGCCAGAATTAACTCCTGCAGCTTCTCGATCTCGCATCGGAAAGACAACCATACAAGTTCCGTTCATGACGGTAGCCGTGCTTTGATACGTGTAATCTTTTATCGTGATTTTCAATGGTGAGCGCTTGCTCCCATCGAGTTCATCGAGATTACTTTGAGGTATCTCGATAGAGGCGTGATTACCAAATCCTAGAATCGTTGTATGATAGGTAGTTCTCATCTTATAATATCGCTTCTGCATAGTTTTGCATTAGCTTTACTTTAGCTACACGATGCGGATATACACCATTAAAACTTATTGGATATATTCGAGGGTTAATCATGGTTTTATTATAACAACATAGTTTCAGCTTCAGCCGATATGCCATACCATTTCTAGGGTACATAGAAATTACTTTATATCTGCTATTATCAATATATGAACATTGGATCTCAAGATATTTCCGGTAGCTACCGTCATTACAAAGGAAATGAGTATGCAGTTATCGCCACAGGGCTTCATACAGAGACAGAAGAAAGACTCATCATCTATAGAGATATAAATCAACCAAACAAAGTATGGGCCAGGCCCCTAGAGATGTTTGTAGACAAAGTGACTGTTGAGGGTAGGGAAATTTCTCGATTTGAGAAAATTGGAGATTAATTTTGAAGTACATTTCACAGACAAAAGCCGAAGCGCTTCGAAATGGTACCGTCACTTCTTGGGAATATGAGACACCGAGTGAAATACTGAATGTTGCACGCATTATGGTCAATGGCCGCTACCCTGAACATGGCTATACAAGCAACACTACCGTGGACTCAGTCATACATATTATTGATGGCCAAGGTATTCTTGGTACACAGGACGGTTCGCGCGTAGAACTTACCGCACATGATCAGTTGCATATCGCTATAGATGATGCATATTTTTTTGAAGGTAATCTAGAATTACTATATGCAGCAACTCCAAAATGGACACCTGATCAGACGAAGCATCTTCGCTAGCACATCATAAGCTGATTTCTAATTTCGGATATAATGCCGTACCATTTCTATGGCACATCGAAATTATTAGGTATTTACCCTATTTTTTACGCTTTAACATCTTGAAGCGATACTCAAAAAAGCCTACCAATGGCACAAAGACCACTAAGAGAAGTTCTAAAAATAGCACTGCAATCGTTACGTCGGGAGCATTCATGTATGCGACCATTAAGGTAGCGTCGAATAGCTTTAATAATGTCACTGGCAACAATAAAGCAACGAAGCAGAATATCACTGCTAGAATAATGAGTGCTTTGCGCTTTTTACCTTTATAAGTCGGTTTCGCTGCATAGAAAACTAGTAACGCAATCGAAAGTAGCACGACGAATGCTCCTATGAGCCGAATCATACCGCCCGATCTTCCGATGCCACCAGATTTGCCGTTATTAATAATGTTTAATATTCCAAGCCCAATGTCTATAGAATATGTTGGTTCTAGATAGTGGTTTCTATTTATCATCACTACTGCGCCATTACCTTTATTCAGATCAAGCTGCATGAACGCACTATAGTCAGCATTGTCACCTGCATGTAGAATTGTATTTCTTCCCTCTTGCTCTCGCAGAACCCATCCTAAGCCGTAGTGTGTTTTACTTGCCTGGTCAATCACAGTGCTGCTTTCTTGAGTTTCTCTGATCAATTTGTCAGATGTATTTAACTGAGCTATGAGAAAAGTTCCGAGATCGTGTGCAGTTGAAGCGATATAGCCGTATGGAGCGCCTCCAGGATTAAATTTTATATTTGAGGGTACGCTAAAACCAAACCAAGACTGATAGCCTGATGTGAAGTTCGTTGATTGAGTTACGGATATGTCAGCAGACGTATTATACATTCCCAATGGCATAAATACGTTCTTGTGCATAAAATCGGCGTATGTTTGATTACTCACCTTCTCAATTAATGCACCTAAAATGGCATAATTAGCGTTACTATATTCAAATGTTGTTCCAGGCTGGTGCACGAGCTGAGCATTACTAAGTCTCATGGTATGCCTATAGACTGAATTATCGTTAATACCAATAAGCCTTCTGCCTTCTGCGGTAGATAAGCCACTTGTGTGATTAAGTAGTTGCCTGATAGTAATATCAGATTTACTACCTTCATATGTCAGGTTGAGCTCTGAAATGTAACTTGACAACTTATCATCTTGCTTAAGTTTATTGCCCTCGGCTAGCTTCATGATTGCATACGAAGTGAGTGGTTTACTTATGGAGCCAATCGGCATAATGTTATCGGCCTTTAAATTACCATATGACCTAGATGGCTTCAGTACACCATCTTGAATAATAGTCACCTCTACCCCAGGAATCCCTGACTGCTCAACTGCTTCATTGATGTATGTATTAATCTCATCGTTTGTCGATGCATGTACAAGTGTAGCGCCACCTAAAGCTACACCTAGTGAGACAATCAATATCAATACATACTTACTCATTAAGCATAAGCATACCAGCTTACTTACGGATCAGCCAACTCTGATTCAAGCTGTTTATACGACAAATTAATTTCCCTATTTCATATATAACGATTTAACATACCAATTACGCCTAGAGACTTCAAGAAAGTCTCTCTAATTTTGCTAAGATAGAATCATATGAATGTCAAAAACATAAATTCATTCAAGCAATCTTTTAGAAAAATGGGAATACTACGATTTCTTGTCGTTGCATTAAGTTTGATAGGGTTAGTCGTCATCACGATGGTAATTCTTGAGCTAAAAGCGGAGGCGGATGACACGAAAAGCGTATATCCCCCCGGTAAATTGGTAAGCCTTGACGATGGACGAAAGATGCACCTACACTGCACAGGCTCTGGATCGCCGACAGTTATACTAGAAGCCGGCATGGGAGGAAGCTCCCTAGACTGGGAGATGGTTCAACAAGAAATATCTAGTGACACAAAGGTGTGTTCGTATGACCGTCAAGGGTATGCTTGGAGTGATGAAGCACATAACACAAGAAGCGTCGATAATGAGGAAAAGGAGCTGTATGACTTGCTTCAAAATGCACACGTTGAGCCACCCTATATAATTGCTGGACATTCGCTAGGAGGCTACATCGCTCGTTTGTTCGCCGTTCGACACAACGATCAAGTGGCTGGTCTCGTGCTAGTAGATCCACCTCACGAAGCAGACAAAGATAACAACGCAAGCCCACCAGTATATACAGATCCACTTGTCAATCTCAATTTGAATTTCACGATCGCCAAATCACATCTTGGCTTAATGCGCTTAGATTACCTATTGAACTATTCAGATAATGATTTTCGAACAAAAGAGCAGGTTGCTTTCTTGTCATCGCCTAAAAACTTCAGGACGATGCAAAGCGAGTACTCCGAACTTTCTAATAACTCTCTGTACATCCAAGATAACGCAAAATCAGTTGGCAGCACTCCTACTAGATATATTGTCACTAGCCATCGAATGATACATTCTCGGGAGTTTTGTGCAATCTCTAAAAACTGCACCGTTCAGAGTTCCGGAGGCAACGACCATCTGATACCACAAAACAGTCCCGATATAGTTATCTTAGCGATAGATGATTTACTGCTAAAAAGTTCGGATTAATTGAGTTCTAATTTCAGATATTATGCTGTACCGTTTCTATGACACATCGAAATTATCCTGCTATAGTTAATTTATGCTTCCAGTGTTTATTACCGGCAACCAGAATAAGTCGGACTATTTATCGAAAGTACTCGGTGTTAATCTAGGGCACAAAAAGCTTGAGCTTGATGAGATACAATCTGTTGACCCCTTTGCAGTTACCGAGCATAAAGCTCGTCAAGCGTACTCTATTATTCATAAACCTATTCTGATACAAGACACTTCTCTTGTATTTGATGCGCTGGACGGATTACCTGGACCATTTGTAAAGTTTTTTATTGAATCTGAAGACGGATTAGTTAATCTATGTCGCATACTGAATGACTTTGATGATTGATCTGCTTATGCACTAGTAGTGTACGGATACTATGATGGGCGGGATCTAACTTATGTATCCGGAAGGCTGGATGGTACTATTGCTACTCGCCCACGCGGAGATGGTGGCTATGGCTGGGATAAAATATTTGAACCGGAAGGATATAACGGACTTACACGTGCAGAATTATCTGCCGACCTAGACATTGAGACCTATAACAAGCTGCATAATTTCGAGGAGTTACGGACTTTTCTTAAATCGAAATATCTATTAATTTAGTTCTTATTTCGGTTACTGCGCCGTACCATTTCAATAGCACATCTTCTGATGTCAACATGTCAGACGTCGATCTCCCTGGCGGCAATTGCTCGATTTGGCTGTAGATAGGTCAAATGTTTTACGGGCTAGGTCGGCGCAATGTACGATGGCAATCCTGCATCTCGCCCCTGCCTTGTCAGTAGTATGGCTTCGCCTCTCGCGAACGAGGCTTTAACTTGTTGTCGACAGCAAAATTTCTTCCAAATTCTGTATACATACATTGACATTATTGTAATATAGTGGTATTATAATTATGTCACACGACACCTCCTTCGTAGAGAAATGAGAGCCTCATGAAAACTCGAAAGACCGTATGGTGCATAACGCTTTTTCTTGTGACGATCGTTGCATTCCTGGCCCAATGGTGGCTAGGGAGCAGTGACAGTTCACAGGCGTCCGTGACAACAGTGGGTTTCGCTTTCGCGACAACGACGTTGTTCGGTGGAGCGTTCATTGGACTCGCCGCATCATTTCTTTTCGATGAATGATTGCGATTAGTCGCGAAGGAGTAGCCCCGCTTGTCTCAGGTCAAGCGGGGCGCTTCAATGTGATATAGACGACTAGATTCTTTGATCTTGTCTATAGTCTACGAATTAGTCGACAGGGTAAGATGTGTCGCTTTTGATAACTTCCGTCATTCAGATGAGCTGTAGCTGTAGATTAGTGTGACGATCGTGAGTCTGTGTTCTTGGGCGGTTCCGATACTGTAACAGTACCTCGGATATCCTTTTCGGCTGGCCTTATGCATCAATAATGATTGCACCTATTTCTCTACATTCTTTTCTTTTCGCATATTACCGTTCGATTACATCCATCTATTCGCAAGAGTGCTTACCATGAGTGGGGTTGTGTGGGATTTGTTGCGCTTATTGTTGCTGGATAATCACCTACTTTTAGATGCTAGTCGGATATAGTCTTTAGGTCTGGTACACTATTGGTATGCAGCGAATCGTAGGTAGTGAATTTGAACAAATACGTCCGTTTTTTGAACAGGCGGCCGAAGCGGCGCGCGAGGCAACATGCCTGCGCGCAAAATGTGGGTCGGTCATTGTCAAGAATTCCGTGGTGATTGGTAGCGGATTTAACGCACCCCCACTAGGTGATGAGAGTCAGCGCTACTGTACGAACGACATGGACTATTCTCAAAAACCTAAATACGACAAAACATGCTGCGTTCATGCTGAATGGAATGCGGTGATTGACGCGTGCAAGACGAACGCAGATAAGCTTGCCGGCTCGATATTATATTTTATGCGCATCGATGGAAACGGTAATTTCACAGATGCCGGCGAACCCTACTGCACGACCTGTAGTCGCTTTACGATGCAGGCAGGTGTAGCGGAATTTGCACTGTACAACGATGATGGCGCTGACATCTATTCTCTGTCGGAATACAATACGAAATCATACGAAAACTATATTCAGGCGAATCACGAATAAGTTATTAACGAATACCTCAGTTCAGCGGCCCGCTATCTCTTTTGGCTAATGGGCTGCTTGCCTATGAGTATGTATTGCGCATGAGAGCTATTTGAGACCGAGGCCAACATAGTATACTGAACTAATGGAAATAGAACGAAAATTCCTCGTTACTCACTCGCCCGACTTATCGCGTATCGAACCAAATCGCTATGAGCGATACTATCTGAGCGTTACTAAGAATTCGGAGGAACGGATACAAGGTGTCAATGGCGTGTATGCATACGAAAAGAAGGTAGCTATTGACGCTTTTACTCGGTCGACCGAGCGACACGAATTGGTTCGCGAAGAGTTTGAAGAGCTGAAGGCAGATTCGAGCAGAGCAATCATTCGAGATTCATTCAAGATTTCTTCACAGCTATCAATAAAAGTATATTATGGCGAATTTGAGGGTCTAATTAGGGCGGAAGTTGAATTTGAATCGCTCGCTGAGGCTAATGCATACATACCGGAGTCCTGGATGGGTGCAGAGATTACAGATTCACCTCTTGGGCGAGATTCGCGCTTGCTTCAGCTCGACCACGGAGAATTCCTTCGTATATTAGGATAATTGGAACGATTTCTATATAGAAGTCTCGCGTGGTGCTCGGTTGCTGGTTTAATATGCTTGCTAGCTAGATCTTATAAACGATTACTTAGTGAAACGCTGCCTCTAATCTGTGAAATCGACATATGTAGGTAGCCGTTACTTTCTATGTTGTTGCTACCTTTTCGCTAAGGTACTTAGTGCAGTATCTATATCGGATGAAGACTCGTCGTCTCGTATTTCAATATACGGCTGATTATATTTTTGGGCTTCTTGTTTGATATATGAGCTGAATGAAGCACTAAACTGACTGAATGCTGCAATTGTTTCATCTTCAAGATTGTGCATCCAGCCATATTCATTCGTATGAGCCGAATGAAGTACGAATTCCTTATGACCTTCGGATTCATTTCCTAAAAAGACTGCGCTGTAGTCGTAGTTTATTTGCTCGAGATATTCGGGAAGAATAGCAACTCCCTCAATCAGTACATCACAGCCATCTTTTAAATTACTTTCTACAAAGTCGCTTACCGATTTCCAAACAATAGATGATTCGTTATTCTGCATCTCGATCATCTTGTCGATGCTGTTTCTAAAATAATCTGGATTATTTGATATGTCTAATACACGTGCCCCAAATAAATATAGATCAGGATGAGATTCCTCACTGAGTACGCGCCGCAGCATATAACGAATTGCATCTGTTGACGTGGCAAGCATAGGCTTTTGTGCCAGAAAGCGATGTGCGAGCGTTGTTTTCCCGACTCGTGATGTCCCGCCGATGAAATAAGCTTTAGCCATAATTAGTATTAGTATAGCACTTCACGCGTATGTCACTAGTGAACGCAGGAATTAAAGGTAACTAATTGGAATGTTTCTGGAGCCTTATTTGTCGTATTCACGCCCGAGTGTCCTAGAAAACGGTTTTTTCGGCATGTACGAAAGTAGTTCCATTGTGTACGCGGTAAATTGGCGTTGCTGTAGAGTACTGTAGCGCAACTTCTGCCGCATTCAACTCCTTAGTGCTGAAGATTGCGATTTCATCGAGGACTCCATCAAATGTCGATGAGCTTGAGCCGCCGAATATGCCAATAGTAATAGCTGCATTACTCACTCCTGCCGTCGGTCGCCCTATTGTATCGATGCCAGCTTTGCTAAGTGCGCCGTCTACATAGAAGCGACGAGTATTGGTTGAATAGTTATACGTGAACGCTATGTGGTATAGCTGTCCAAGATTTGGAGTGAAATCGGTTTGCCAGCGTGAATTATTGCTACCGAGATCCATATATACTTGTTCATTGAGGTTACCGTACAAAAACAAGCTAAATGCTCTGCCATCAGCTGATGAGACACGTTTACTGACGATACCCTGGTTACCTGATCGACTATCCCATTTTACAAACAAAGAAATGGACCAATCTGTATTATTGTATGAAAGCGTGTCGGTACTCGCTGACGTGAGATACTTATTGGTAACTGATGGAAAATCAATACCGGTTCCGACAGCCGCTAGTCTTCGATACGTGAGTGATGTGCCAATTTCCGTCATGTTCAGCCCACCGATAGTGTCTACGACGGGTGTTGATGCATCATCCATACTCCAGTAGAAAGTAGCACCTTGGGTTGCGATGAGTGTACCGTATTTACTCATTATGCCTTGTAGATCCAGATATCGTTCGCAACTGCATTGGTTGGCGACACGGAGCCTATCCATGTGATACCAGCAAAGCCAGTTGGTCGAGCGGTCCCGGCTACTGCACCATGGACGACGATACCCATACCATTGGCCGCAATAGCTGACGCATTTTGTTTCGTTGCAGCTGCAGTGTCTACGTAGTTTTTTGTCGCGGCGTCCTGTGCAGTGGTTGGTTCGGCAACATTCGTAATTTTATTTGAGTTGGCGTTGACACCCGCCCCAGCAACAAACGTGTCGTCTGTTTTTAGTGTATTTGCTGCACTGCGATACAGGTTGGTATCGGAACTAAATATGAGTTCTCCAATATTATTGAATCGCGTGAGTGTTGTGCCGTCGGAACTATGGAGCCTCAATAGATCAGAGACTTGGCTGCCGCTACCAAATATACTCACCCCAACGACATTTGGGTTTGCTGCTTGAATCTGAGCTTTCGAGTTTGTGAATGTGGGGTGAAATGAGGTTGCACCATTCGTGAATATAAGTGATACATCCGCCGTCGTATTCATCCGAAGATTGGCCGCTGCATCAAACCAAGCCGATAAGCCGCCATCCGGGCGCTGCAACTCGAGCATGTTGCTCGTGCCCGCTGCACTCGTTTGTTGCACGATGATACCTTTTACGCTCTTGCCGCCAGGTATCGATATCTGTGCGGTACCTATGCTATTTGGTTGATTGAGATTGGCGCCGATACGCAACGTGCCTGGGGCGCTGATGTTACCGCTGTCATCGATAGTAGCGGCGCTGTTTTGTATACTCTTACCTGAAGTGGTGTCAAACCGAGCGATTGCGTTATCGGTGGCCGAGGCGGCCCCGGTTACCTTGGTGTTTAACGCGGTCGCTTGTGCTGTACTAACAGGTTTATTCGCATCGCTCGTATTGTCAACATCACCCAGTTCGATATCAGATTTACTGTACGTTTTTGTCACAATCGGAGCTGTCGCTGTTCCCCCGAGATCGCCAGCCAGTTGCACGGTACCGGTCGATGTCGTTGTAGCATCGGGTACAGTGGCATTGAGCTTGGTTAGGACGGTTGTATCGAGTAAGGGTTCGGTTATTGAGCCGTTGGCAATCGTGCTGGCAGTAACCGCATTGCTGGAAAGTGCGGCGTTCGTGATACTGTTTGGTGCAAGTGCCGAGCTAGTGACTGAGTTTGCCTGGAGTTGGGCGGATCCGACAGAGTTGTCTCGAAGCGAACCATCCGTACTGAGGGTCTGTGATAAATACTCGTTGAGGATCTCTCCCCAAGTACCATTGTCTTGTCCTGGTTGAGGCAAACGCGGCACGGTAGTAGGTATTTCCTTTTTAAACTTACGCAATAATAGTTCTCAGCACATGAGAGTACCCTTAGTATACTACAACGCGCTCATGGCTTAAAAGAGGCTGTGAATCCCGTTATGTAGTACGGGTGCGTCTACGGGGCTTTGACACTCAGGAACGCAAAGGAATACGCATACGGCACTCCAAACAGCTTCTGGCGCGGCTCATAGCGCTTAAAGACTAGTCTACGTGTAATGAGTACTTCGAGCTTTTGATACACGTTACTGTCTGTTCCGCTACCTTCACCTAGACTATCTAACAGTAACTGACGACTACTAAACCTATATTTATATAGTAATTCCAGTATATCTATTTGCTTTTGTTTTAGTGTAGTTGATGTATCTAACATGACAATAAACTTTCAATATTACCCACATACTCACTCTTCTTAATTCTCTTCTATATATTTATATATAGTAAGGAGAGAAAAAATACAAGAAATAACAGAGGTAAATAAGGGGTTTGATACTTAATATCGAGATGTAGGTTTTTTGGATGTGAAATTAAGACAGAATTGCACTCAGGATTTGCAGAGATGCGATACGCTAAATATCATTTTACGAATACTGAAAAATCAAATATGCGCTGGAATGAATTACAAGATATATCACAATAACACATCGTCATATATCGTATCGGCGCACCATGATTGACAGCATAAGCCCCGGGGTGCATACCCTAATTACAATTGAAATCAGCTCCGAACTGTCACCGTATAGTGTGCGCGTCTAGGGCAACTAGGATAGGAGCTGACTTTTATTATGTCCTATAAATTCACGCCTAAAGTATGTCATACTTCAAAATTGAAACGTCTCGACTTTAAGCTAGCGGGCGGCCTAACTGGCATCGATTAATTTCAATATATTATGAAATAAGCATCACGTACTGACAACGTATTGGTCTGTCTGATATACTAACAGTATCATCACTACCGGATAGGCCTAAGGTTTCAACCGAACGCCGATGCCGGTCTTTTTGTAGTCTACGGACTTTTTGAACTGGTTAGCATGCACCACATATTTAGCAATACACGAGACACCTTTCATTAAAAGTAGTTATCGGTATTACTGTTGACGGTATGCCATAATAGAGGGTAGTTTACAGGAGGAAAAAATGATAGAAGTAGAGCGAAAATACAGACTTTCAGACAGTCAAAGTTACGAGAAGATTTTAGAGGCGATTGACGCACAAAATCTTGGCACAACAAGGCAGAAGGACCAGGTTTACCTACCCTCTGCCATCGGTTCTTTTCGTGAGTACGAGAAAGGTATGCCTATCGTACGTATACGCACCGAAGATGAAGTTATTACACTGACACTCAAAGCGGGCGGAGAGGCACATTTTACTCACGAGGTTGAGACGATAGTGTCGGATGGCGAGGCTACTAGCCAGATTATTGAGACTCTCTCCATGCATCAGGTCATGGTGATTGACAAGACACGCACAACCTACAAGTACGAGGGTTTTACTATTGCAATAGACCATGTCGTGCATTTAGGTGATTTCCTCGAAGTCGAGATTCTTGTTGACACAGAGCCAAAAGTAACAGAAGCAGTTGAGTTAATCGACCTGTTCGCTAGCCAAAAGCTGGGATTATCATTAGACTCTGTCGAGAACGAACGATACGATACATTACTAGAACGTGCAAAGATCGAGCAGTAGTTATTGTCTGGAGGGTGTCACTGGGAGATGAGCTCATCAGATTTAATGAATTACGAGTTAAGGCCGATGGTGTTTCGCAAATAATGCTTACACAAACACTACGAAGCATAGAGAAGGATCGCTTTCTCTATCATTCAGTTGAGCCGACCATACCCGTAAGTGTCGCCCATTCCCTTACTCCGCTTGGCATCAGCCTTAACGAGCCGATCAAACATGTTCGTGAGTGGGTAACGAAGCATGCAGGCGTATCTATTGCTATCTGCTTCCTGTGAAAACAACCAAAGAAAGATGACAGTAGTGGGAGCTGAGCTCACTAGGCACTAGTGAAAGTACATATTATTTTAATAAATTTTCATTGTGGATCTTACTATAACTCGGCTACGACAGCATGCAGTTTTGCCCAATACTGCTAATGATCATTCTTGGTATTGAATTTACGAACTATATATTATCTATAATCGTGATAGTTGGTTAATATATTTTAGCGATTCTCTAAAAACTGAGATATATTGAGGAGATAAACTCGGCACTTTTAATAAGTAATACGCATTGTAAATTTATGCAATTAAATATTATAATCAAGATCAGTATTAATGAGAGATATATGAATATAAATCATTTCGAATATAATCATGGAGTGCAGAATATTGACTTGCTGTGCCCCGTGCCTGTTGATGCGGGTACTGTCCGCGGATGGAAACAAGTGCCAATTAAAGAGGGCGGTGAGCCACTTGTCTCTCTGGGGTCACTCTCTAGTGAAGCAGGTAATATATTTACATCATCAGTTTATTTTGGCGAGCATAATAATTCCCCTTACATCCTAGATGTTAACAAAGTTCAAGGCTCTTCGATTGCTCTTTTTGCACGTGCAAGTGTGGCTGAGAAATTGCAAGAAGCACAGTCTATATTACCCGATGGGATGAGATTAATAGCTTTCGACGCTTACAGGCCTTTAGAAGTTCAAGCTTCACTATATGATTTCTATCGCTCTCGTCTCGCACTCCAATTGCCAGATGTCGACGCTACTACCCTAGAAGAAGAAACGCAGAAGTACGTTTCTGTGCCTTCTCGGAACCCTAGTATGCCATCTCCGCACAATACTGGTGCGTCAGTTGATCTCGCAATTATTAAATTTGATAAAATTTATGAAAAGAAGCTTGAAGAACTGGACACTATATTGAATAGCGATAGCCTGAGCTACGAAGAAAGAGTTAGCGCAGAGATGCGTAGATCGGCGATTATTCGACACCATGGCGTAATGCTTAATTTTGGTACTTCGTTTGATCATGGTGGCGAAAAAGCCGCACTGGCTTATTTTGATAGACAAATTGAGGCTGGCAAAGAGTTAAGCTCGGCAGAGATTGAAGCCTGCTACAATCGAAGGATACTTTACAACGCTATGTCAAAGGTTGGGATGGTGGCATTTGAATCTGAATGGTGGCACTATAACGCACCTGAATCTCAAATGGGGGCTCGAGCTATAGGGCTTCATTCAGCCATGTTTGGGGGCACTGAACTATCAAGAGAGAATAGGGTTCATCTACAAAAGAGACTGGAATTACACGAATTATCTACTCACATTCAAGAGTCACTCATGCGCGGCTTGGGTGCACGTGCCATACATACCTCGTTAGACAAAACAATTCACGATACTCTTTTACATACAGGGGAGCCTCGCATAGGGGGAGATTGGAAAACTGAAATTATTGCTCCACAGTTTGAGTCTGTGCCACTGTAAATCAAAACGAGGTTTTAAGTCGCGAGCGGCGATGCTGACGCTCAAGAGCAAGTTCGATTAGGTTTGTAATAAGCTCGCTGTAACCTATGCCACTAGCTTCCCAGAGCTTAGGGTACATGCTGATTTGAGTAAATCCAGGAATTGTATTGATTTCATTAACAATGATTTCATTATTCTTAGTTAGAAACATGTCTACGCGACTCATGCCTTCACAGCCCAGCGCTTTAAATGTACTGAGTGCTATATCTCTAGCCTTTGCTGAAATATCCTCAGGAATATCTGCAGGTATTTCGAGAGTCGCACCTTTCTCGTCAATATACTTTGCTTCGTAGCTGTAGAAGTCTGCTTCTCTCGGCACTATCTTGCCAATCACAGAGGCTAGTGGACTAGTATTTCCCAATATACCGCATTCGATTTCGTCACCAACAACAGCTTTTTCAATAAGAATCTTCGTATCATATTCAAAGGCCGTCTTCACTGCGGCTATAAGCTCCTCGACTGAAGCGGCTCGGCTTACACCTACAGACGATCCCATATTTGCTGGCTTAACGAACACAGGTGAACCGAAGTCTTCAAGGATGCTACTAGGCGTAAACGTACTTATCTCGTAGTCATGCAAGACCCTATATGGTGCTATAGGTAAGCCGGCATCACGCAGGAGTCGTTTCATCACGTCTTTATCCATTCCTACCGCTGATCCAAGTATATTTGGTCCCACGTATGGCATGCCTGCTAGCTCGAAGAAACCTTGGATCGACCCATCCTCACCTAACGGACCATGGAGGATTGGTAGTGCTACATCAATCGAACTGTTCATCTCTGGAGATGGGATGCTGACTACCTCATTTGAAGCTCCCGGCATCAGGGTAAATGATTTTGCGGAACTTTTATTCTGCAGGCTATGGGAGCTCAAGCCTGCGTTTAATGTATCTGAGTCAACGATATTCCATCTTCCGACTTTGTCTATTCCAATAAGTGTAGGTAGAAATTTAGTTTTATCGAGAGCTTCTAAGACATTCTTAGCCGACTGTAAAGAGACCTCATGCTCTGCGGATTGGCCCCCGAAAAAGATTCCCACTCTAATCATTTTTGCGTTTTGTGTTTTCGACTTACCCATATCTTTATTTTACCATCAATCTCTATGAAGATGTTCAATACCATAATGTGCACTGAAACTATCCGATGTTACGGGTATACTCTCCCAGGGTTCTAAATAGTCTTGTATATTAAGAGCATACTCGATGATCCTGTCCATATTTTCATCAAGCTTTGCAAATCCCTGAAGATACGCCTCTACTGTCCCGTCTTTTAACAAATATCCTGGTGCTGAACTGATCGCACCCAAAACTAGAGTGCTACGTAGCGTTTGTAATATATGTGGATAGTCAGTATTATCATACAAATAGTCAACATCTGGATTTAAACACCATGGGATTCCGTTGCCATATGCTCTTTTTTCGCGGAAAATCACCTGTCCAGAAATAGGAACATTCTGATATAGTCGTGCGTTAAGACCTTCAGCATCAAGTGCTTCATGGACGGCTTTTCTAAATTGACCAATTTTGTCGTTAGGATAGTCATTTGGTGGAATAAGCTTAATCCGGTAAAAGTGGAATACCCCAGTCTCGCCGTCTCTTTCGGTTGGTGGCGCAACCCAATTATATTTCCTTAATCCATCTGTTAAATGCCTGCCCTTTCGCTGGATTTTTTTTGTCATCTCATTGAACCGCTTAAGTTGTTCTACTGCCATCGCAGCTTGCATTGGGTTGAGTGTATAGTTCCAGCCAAGGGAGAATGAGTTATATAAACGGGTCCCATCTTCTCCTATTATTTCTCCATAAATTCGAAGCATTTCTGCGCGATTTTTTTGTTCGAGTGTTTTTGTTAGTAAAATGCCAGCTTCGCCACACGTTGCAATGTTCTTTTGTGACATGAGACTAAACGTAGAAGCATCACCAAAAGTTCCAAGTAGCTTCCCATTCACTGTTGCTCCGGGCGCCTGAGCTACGTCCTCAATGAGACGGATATCGTGATCTTTACAGATTTGCTGTATTTTTTCTATTTGTGCGGGAAATCCATGCATATGAACAACAATGATTGCTTTAGTGCGAGAGTTGATTCGTTTTAGGATATCCTCTGGTGACATATTGTAGTCATCTGGATCGATGTCTACAAAAATTGGAATTGCCAAACAATGCAAGGCGGCTACAGCTGTTGCTACGAATGTTAGGTTCGGCACAAGTACTTCATCTCCCGGCCTTATGCCAAGTGCGATAAGTGCTGCATGAATGGCCGCCGTACCACTATTGAGCGCTGTGGCATACATACCTTCATGCATCTGAGAGAAGTTATATTCTAGGTTAATAACTTCTCGTGAACCACGCCCCGAAAAATCACTATTATCATAGACACGTTTAATTGCTTCTAAGTCGAGAGAGTTTTTTAATGGCCACTCACCTCTCAGTGACCTATGGTCGGCTACAATTGGCTCTCCTCCAAATAACGCTAGTTTATTCACAATAAGTCGTCCTCATTATTGCTCCAATTAAATCTTTATAGCTAATTCCAGCTTTTTCTGCTGCAAGCGCACTTGCGTTATTGCGTGCTAATCCGGGTATAGCATCTGTTTCAATAGCCCATGGGTTACTGTGGATATCAATAACAAAATCTGTTTTCGTGATTCCAAAGCAATTAACTGCCTCGGAGAATTTAACTGCCATTATTTTACAATCTTTGAGGATTTGTGCCTCAAGGGACTCAGAGCTTACATCTACCAAATGACCGATGGACCCACTTCTGCGCAAGCGCACAATTGGACTAAGTGCAATATGCTGGCTGCCCTGCCTTAAGACAGGAACACTCACTTCGTAGATCCCCTCAACATATAGCTCATATATATACTTAAGACCATTATCAACATGTTGAGTATTATTTTTTATGCCTATATCCCGCTTACTTCCTCCTTTGACGGGTTTCTGAATTATTTTTATATTTTCTGGAAATTTATCTGATGTAAATTGTCCATATGACCATGCGGGTGTGGGTATATCTAGCGCACGGTACACGAGTTTAGTCGTGTGCTTATGGGTCATCATAATACTTGCTTGAGCAGATGAATGGGTGTGTATCACACCGAGTGATTCCATGAATGACTGAAGCACTCCGTCTTCACCTATACCACCATGAGTGGCAAGGATACATAGACTATTTGTGCCTTTAAGTTTAACTATCTTGCTTTGCCATGTGTCACGATTCATGGGTAGTATGCATGCCCTTTCAATGACCTGCGACATATCTTTCGCTGTCTGTGTGCTGGCCTCTGCCTCAGGGCTATCCGTAAAGTACAGGATGTATGGTTGAGTTGTCATATTTTCCTACAACATCTAAATTATGATGATAAAAGCTATTTTATACACAATGCTATCACAGTCAGGCGTCTTGCGCCACTTCTAGACTGCCAATTCTCAAGAGAAATTACATGAAATCCATGATATTGGAGGAGTGCTGTCAGCTCGCTTTTAGGATAGATGTAGAACAACTTGCTTCTATTGCCAGGAAATTCGACTCTAACGGTTCCTTTTAGAGACTTGCGATCCTGAAGGTGATAATCTTTAGCCAACGCTTCGTATCCACCCAGACCCTCGAGGACTGGTACATCAAAATATAAATAACCATTAGGGATTAATACTCTTTTTATTTCGCTGAATGTTTTCATCTGCTGGCTTCTATGTACCAGATCATTAAGCACTGACCAGTGTGCACTTACTAAATTGACACTGTTGTTGGCTATAGGAATCGAAGCAGTATCTGCTTTTATGAAACAAAGATTATTGTATGTTTTGGCGACAGTTGCTGGCGGGTCTAAGTCTAGGCCTATTACCTCTGTCTCATTAAGATATTGTGCTGTATGAGTTGTAATACGTTCGCCGTTGCCGCAGCCAATATCAAGTATGGTACCATCCTTAAATTCTATTCTATGCTTTTTTAAAAAATTGATAAAGTCACCTAGCTGACGATTAGTATCGCCTGTCGTTTCGTTAACTGTCTTATAGAGAAGCTCATTGCCGCTATAGAAATCATGCGTTAGGCGATTTATTTCATTTAACTCACTAGAATCAGCTTTGGCTTGCATTTTCCAAAATAACCCCAATAAGTACAGAATATGACGGCGGGCAAATATAACTACATTGTAAGCTTTTAGAGTATAGGTGTAGAGTATCTGGTTTGCTTCGTCTCGATATTGATTGCTCATGATTGTATTGAATGGTTCAGGTTTCGTGCGCAAGAAGCTTGTTTAGGTTGCTTGTACTAAGAAAGCATAATCTAGTATGTGCGCATGAGGACTCGCCATCTCTCCCTTAATTTGCATCCTTTTAGGAAAGTATATCATATTCAAACTCCATTTCTTCTCAGTAAACACTAATGTTGTTCCGTGCGATAGAATTATAAGAAAGATATACAACTCGGGTATTTATGGGGAGAGGTTAAAGCGTTCTTTATTGAATATATAACTAGGCGTTCTGACTAATGATCAATTATTGACTGAGTCGCGCGTACCTCCCTTTAGAGTAAGTGTCGCGCTGCTTTCCTGCTTGGAAAAGTGGTGTGGCAATTGTGCGTATTAATCGAGAGTATTATTCATTTCAATCTTACGCCATGGACAGTCCTGTACTCGGTGCTGATTTATAAATTATGCGTCTGATGGATTCATTCATAATTTTCTTCGAAGCCTTATTCAAATAATCAAATAGATTGGGCGAGTTTATAACCAATGTCAAAATATATCATCCTCACGCTTAGAAAGCCGAAGAGCTATCTTTTCTGTCCTACTCCTCGTTATTAGTCCTTCTGCTTTTGATTTTAGCGAATAAGTTTGCAAATAGAAAAATCCTCGGACATAAATACCTGAGGATTTTTCTATGGTGAGCCAAGTCGACCAATCCTGGAGCTCTCTGTATCCGGATATAATTAGAATATACGATGCTATATGTAAATTTGGCTATTAGAATGTTAATGAAACATTAGTACTTCGAATCAACAAAATTGGTGAAGACGTATAAATTGCTATCCCTATGGTAACTGTGGCTGACTCAACCACTTTTAAGCCATAGTCCAAGTCTCAAAAATGATACAATAAGATTAACTTAAACAAAGGTATGATATGTCATTCGAGCACACTCCATCTGATAATAAAATAAGTACTCGAAGATTTGTTCATGACCTGATAACCGATGCGCCGGACGGTAGTCATATTGCAAGCTATCTACTGATAGAAAATGATGAAGCAGATGCTGAATTTGTCGTGCCAAGTAGCTTCGACGCAGATTGTAATGTAATCATCTCAGAACTTGAAGTTCGTCGACTAGCGTTAGCTCGGGCTCTTGCAGATAAGGGCATTAAAGAGTTGGTTCCCGACGGGTTCGCTGACGGCTGGACACCCGAATTGCCCCAGGCCTCTAAGTAGCTATGAGATATAAAAATATACTTAATTGAAATAAACTCGCGGTGATCCCGCGGAGAAATCAAGATATAACATTGCCACGGTCAGGTAAGCAAACCTCCCTATCCTGCTCCTCGTTATCGCACTCCTTCGAATTTCGGTTTTCTGTGAAAACTAACCGCGAAAAAAGCCAAGCTTTTGGGTGAGCTGTTTTCGCGGTGATTCAAGCGGACCAATTATGGAACTCTTTACGCCTTGATATTATGAGAATTTACAACGCTATGAGGGATTTTGGCTATGTATGGATTGATAGCTCGGGCTTATACTAAGTACATGAACATGCTATCAACCTCGAAGCAGCATCGCCTAAAAATTGGCGGTATTGCAGGAATGCTCGGGATACAATATTTCATCGCAGAATGCATCGCTGCCATCGCATGGGCGACGCCCTATAGCTGGTCGCGCAATTACATCAGCGACCTAGGCGTACCCGAATGCTTAAATAGTGGCCAGTTAGACCGCATCGTCTGTTCACCACTACACGGTGTCATGAATGCCGGGTTTATCGCGCAGGCGATTATCGTCATCATCGTCACTATATGCCTAATGCACCTACTGCCAAAACGTTGGCGCTACTTTATCGCATGTATTGCTGGGGTATATTCCATAGGTCTGCTCATGGTTGGGTTCTTTCCTGGGTCTGTCGCGGAAAACCTCGGCGGTGACAGTGCTCGTATGATGCTTCATAGCATTGGTGCACTGCTAGCGATAGTGGGAGGCAACGTCCTTGTGCTCGTCACTGCACTTAGTGTGCGGACAAAATTTCCTAACTACGTACTCGTATCATTCTTCCTTGGTATCGTTGGCGCCATGGCCGCGCTCTTGTTTGCCATGCAGATAGACTTAGGACTCGGCATTGGAACTATGGAGCGTATTGCAGTCAACCCTGTTGCTCTATGGATAATTTTGACTGGTGTCATTACGTTCGTTAGGCTTGCTCGCAAACCACCGGTACACGATTAACATACCTTGGTATGAGGTGCTTACTGAGCTCTCTTCCTCTACCTCTTCGAGTGAGCTTGGGTAGCGATTATTTTTTTGTCTGGAACTCTTATGTATCCCCATACGCAAAAGAATCCCACCGAGGCGTCTTGTTTTGCGCTCAGATACTGATGGTGAACCCACTAGTATTAATTCAGAACCTCTTTTCGAAGATCTCTTCAAGCTCAGGGAGAGATTCGAAAACCTTGGTATGCTTATTAAGTACGACAAGAGCTCTCCTTCGGCGACATAGAGAACTACGGTTAGACGGCATCAGGGGTAGCAGGCAGTAAGTCATTTGCTGCCATTTCCTTGAGAACACCACTCAGTAAGTGGTTATTTGCAAAGCGTATTACATACTTATTCGGGCTTTTTGGGTGGGACATGAGAAGCTTTTTCTCTTTCATCGCCGCTAGCACCCTAGAGGTCTGGACTCTTGCTGAAGCAGAAGTTCCGAATAAATGCCGCACATCTGCTGCCTGAATGAGGTTCTTGTCCATGGCTATTGTCAGAATTTCGAATTCAATATCGGAGACATGCTTATTACGCCTCGCCTCTTTAATGACTGGCAGTAAGATATTGTCCACGGTATATTTTTTGTTAAGTAATTTACTTACGCGAGTAACTTCATCCAAAATGCCATCTGCAACGTAGAGACACCATGACTCGATCTCGTTTTTTTTGCCACTATCGGCTTTTTCAAGTTTTTTGTAGTATTCATTACGGTCCATGCAGAAGATGGACGATGGGTTAAGGAAGCGAAGGGTGTTGTCTATGAAGCCAGCTTTGACCAGCATTGCGTACGTTAAGAGTCGGGCTGTTCTCCCGTTGCCATTATCAAACGGATGGATAGCCGTAAAACGATGGTGAGCGGTTGCTATCTTGATGATGTCGTACTGGTGACCCGTATCCTCATTTATATAGTCAACTAGATCTGACGTGAGACCCTGAACCGCTGCGTGGTTGGGTGGCGTATGGGAGCTTTTTTCAATCTTCACATCTTCCGTTCGGAATTTACCGGGCGTCTTGCTGCCGTCTTCAGTTAGGTCCTGAACTGTTATTTTATGTAGTTCACGAATCATATTTAGGTTAATTCTCGTTCCATTAGCTATGGAGTTTTCTATAAAGGCGATACCTCCACGTATATTGCGTAACTCCAGTAATGATTCGTTATCTGTGTTGTTGCCAGCATTAACGACATCGTCAGCAGCACTTACGAGTGTTGTTCGATTGCCTTCGATACGCGCACTTGCAATACTTTCAAGGAAATGCATTATTTCCTTTAGGTCAAAGAATAGCCAAGGAGGCGTAGATCCGCTTACTTCTGCGTAGCGAAGCTTCTCTAATTCAAATACTGCGTTGGTTAGTTTTGAATCAAAAGTAGGATTTATTCGTAGTATTTTATCCATAACTTTATGATAACTAGTTTTAACAAAAATGTCAATAACTTTTAACATATATACTAAGTCTATATCTTTTATTGTTTGTAATTTGTTAAACTAACTTTTAACAATTTGTTAAATAGTGATTTAACATAAGCATTGTTATTGTTGAATTCGGAATTTAGCTTCTGCCGCTAGCATCCGATCAAAGATCTCGCGCATTTCTGGTCCTGTCTCAGTGATGTATTCCAAGAGTGGCATATTGCGTTCATTCGCCTTCTTGAGGAGATTCTTTACAACTGCTGGAGAGTTATCTGCTTCAGCGGCTAATTGGAATTTTACGCTCAGCTCTGCTTCATTCATAATTTTATTGTACTCCTGAACATACAATCCCCCAACAAGGTTGAGAACCAAATTTAACAGAGGTGACGATGTAAAATGGCACAAAAAGAAAGAGTTCCAAATAAATTTTGGAACTCTTTCGTATCTGTAGAATTGATAAATCCTAGTATGGTGAGCCAGGTAGCCTGTAGATGAAACACTCTGAAGGCTGATTTAGCCGTTCTTTTGTCTGAATTGCAAGATCTAGGATTCAGCTAAAATATAGTCATGCTGCAAGCATATTATTTGGTGTTAAGAATGATTTTGCCTTTTAAACTACCATCGCTCAATCCGGCAAGAGCCTCATGGATATCTTTTACAGGAAATTCAATTAAATCTAAACACTGTAAGCTCCCTGCAGTAACATAATCGAGTAAAGTAGCTAGGTCTTTATCGATTGGCGCAGTATCTGCATACGACATGTACGTGATTAGCTGACCATTCTCGTGGCCAGGCATAAAATCAAACAGATCGATCGATGACTTTTTCTCACTCGTATTTCCAAACATAATGATCTTGCCGTTTTCTTTAAGCTTCTTAATTGCATCTGTAAGCATCTCTCCACCAATTGATTCAAAAATGATATCAAATTGTTGAGATGTTTTATCAATTGCTGAAATGATTTCATGACCTGGTAATCGCGCACGCATTTTTTCACGGAGTTCTTTGTCGCGTATAACGGATGTGACACTCGCACCTGCAAGTGCTGCAATTTGAGTCTGATATGCGCCTACCCCACCACCTCCAGCGGTTATAAGCACGCTCTTGCCTAAAAGAGACCCTGCTTTTCGTATTGTCCTGTAGGCTGTCAGACCCGCCATCGGGAGGGCGGCAGCTTCTTGGAACGACACCGCTTCCGGTAGCGTTGTTGCATCAGTTGAGGCTACTGTAAGGTATTCAGACCACGCACCACCTTGCGCCAGGCCGACAACTCTCGTACCTATCTCTATGTCATTTTTATTCGACGAAGACGCTACGACGGTACCTGCAAAATCTTGTCCCGGCATCCATCCATCGTGACGATTATTCAAAAGTGACAATTCTCCTCTATTTATAGAAGATGCTTCAACCTTAATGAGTAGCTGACTGTCATTAGCACTGGGTTGCTGTATATCCTTAAATGCAACAAGTTGTGGCGCGCTCTTATCTCGTACGACTGCGTTCATAATTTCCTCCAATTACTAAGTTACTTATATAGTTACTATAAGTAACTTAGTATATCTGCGGAAGAAGGCACTTTCGGGTAACCTTATATTATGAATGATGCCAATTACGATATCTATAACTCTAAGTGTCCTACAAGAGTGATTCTCGAACGGATATCTGACAAATGGACGGCCTTAGTAATCGGAGCACTCGCAGATAAGCCGTACAGATTTAATGAATTACGGCGCAAAGTCGATGGTGTGTCACAAAAAATGCTCACGCAAACACTACGAAGCCTAGAAAAGGATGGCTTTGTCCATCGTTCGGTTGAGCCGACCGTGCCCGTAAGTGTCACCTACTCCCTCACTCCGCTAGGTGTCAGCCTTAACGAACCTATCAAGCATGTTCGTGAGTGGGCAATTAAGCATGCAGACGATATCTCTTGATATCCGTTTTGTATGAAAACTAACCACGAAAAAAGCCCACCTTTTAGGTGAGCTGTTTTCGTGGTGACCTTACCGGGAATCGAACCCGGATTGCCAGGATGAGAACCTGATGTCCTAACCGTTAGACGATAAGGCCAGATGATGAGAGAAAACTACAGAAATTAGCTTGCTTATTTTTGCGTTTTTCCGAAGCATCGAAGCCTTATATGTATATAAGGCTTGTTTGGCCCCGCAAATTACTATCCTACTCTACCAAATATACCCACCCCTGTCTAGTGGTCGTGATCGAGCGATTCGATGATAGATATGAGCTTGCGGGGGGTGATATCGGCTTTGATAAGGTAGCCATCTGCGCGGTGCTCCATAGCCATACGAGACTCTTCATCTTGCTCGAAGTTTGTGAGTACTAGGACCTTAGTATCAGGAATCATGTCGCGGTCTTTTGAGCGGAGTGTGCTTAAAATGTCACTCCCTCGCTGCTCTGGCAACATGACGTCGAGCAACATCAGGTCGTAGGGTTTATTGCGAGCAGCTACTAAGCCATCGTTGCCGCTCACCACCCAGTCGACTTCGTAGCCAGCTTTTCGCAAGCTTCGCACGTACATCTCACCTATCAGGCGGTCGTCTTCTATACATAAAACGGTTTTGATAGCCATGAATTACCCTCGATACATATTATGGTTGCTGATCCAGTTTGACTTGGTCTTGATGACGTCTTCGTTATTTCCATTATTGCTTGCTTTGAGTTTTTCTTCAACCGCAGAATACAGTGGCAGGCTGAACGTGAACGTGGAGCCTTTGTTTTCTGAGCTGCGTACACTTATGGTGCCGCCGTGAGACTCTACCACGGCTTTTGATAAGTAGAGGCCAATGCCAGAGCCGGCGACTTGTTCTCGCGAACGGTGCGAGCGGTAGAATTTATGGAACAAATTGTGTACGACATTGTCTGGCATGCCAATACCGTGGTCTAGTACCTCTACTTCTACAAAGTCACCAGCTACCTTTGCATGCACTTCTATAATGCTACCTTCGTTGCTGTATTTGATAGCGTTGTCGATGAGGTTGGCGAAAACCTCGGTAATGCTATTTGCGTCGGCTGCAATAGTTGGGAGGTCGTGAGGAATATCGATAGCGAGCAAGCGCCCAAGCGTTGAGGCGCGTGTTTCCATGTCGTGGGCAATGGTATCGTAGATATCGTCGAGATGTTGCTCGGTGAGCTCTACGAGGTAATGCTTTTTGTCGTAGCGAGATACATTGAGGATATTATTGATGTAGGTGCTGAGGCGATTTGACGAGACAACCAGGCGGCCAAGTAAGGTTTTCTGTTCTGCCGTCAGCTCGTCACCAAGTTCATCTTCAAATACGTCGAGGTAGCCCCGAATAACTGTAATAGGCCCGCGTAACTCGTGGGCGGCAAACGCAATAAAATCAAGATCTTTTTCATCCGGTGCGTACTGTTCGGTGCGATCTTGAATAACGAGCACAATTTCGGTTTCGCTATCTCGTGAGTACGATGCGGCCACATCGTAGATGCGTGGTGTGGCTGAGCTGTCGGGGTTAGTGTGCACCCTCGTCCAGATCTTTTCACTATCGAGTTTATTTTTGTCACAATCTGCCAACCAGTACTCAAAAGAAACATCGCCACTATCGAACATGAGGTCGAGGTGAAGGTTGCCTTTTGTGTCGGCTCGCACTGGTGCGTGGCTGCTAGCATACGTGATAGTGCGCTTGGTGTCGAATACAATCATGCTGGACGAGGACTGTGAGAGCGCATTTTCCAGTGTGCGTACGTTTGCTTTACTGGGTGCGTCGGTAGTGCGGGCACTGTTGTTGTCGTGTTCGTATGTCAATTTATAGATAAGGTCGAGCATGGTTTTTGTGCCATCGTGGTCGTAGCGTTTTGCGTTGGGGTTGGGTGGCTTTATGGAAGAGTGCTCCCCTGCCACATACGATAGTGCCGCCGTAATGGCTTTGACGGGGTCGATGACAACACCGAGAGCGATAATATTGACTGACAGCCCTACGATGAGAGCCAGTGCAAGAAACGCCCAAAAAACCGGATCGTCGTGTGCCAGTATGTTGGAGACGATAAGTGCGCCCGCCAGCACTGCAACGCTGACAAACTGAAACAACACGATGATCGCGAGGCTCCTACTATGATGCCGACGATAAAAATCTTTAATTTGTGGTTTTGGTTTTTCTACTGCCACGATACATCTCCGCCATTGTTAACAGGTACAACAGATATCCATGTTTTGCCGCGAGGCAGCGGGAATGACTTGCCGTCTTTGTCGGTGAAGAACATTTGTTTTCTCATGTTTTCTTTGTGCCATATTACACCGTGTGCCTTGCCTTCTGCGAATATGACGGCGTCACCTGTGCCGGTTGTTTGATAGTTTTCGCGCACACCGTCTTCCATCACGGAGTTCATCTGTGCTTTTAGCACTACTACAACCTGCGAACTAATGTGCCCCGCTTCTTGGTCGGTGTGCGGTGCCCCTGCTTGCGAGCGAAGATATGTTTTGCTACCTGCGTCGTATTGCCAGGCACTGTTGTATGTCGGTCCGCTCATGGTTACGTTTACCTGGTTTGCCACTGCGCCGCCGGGCACCGTAGTGCGCCGAGCAATAGGCTGAGGGTTTGACTGGGCGTAGCCACGTGATGCGTTAAGCTCGTCTAGACTTGCAAAGCTGGTATACACATTGTGCGGGGCATAGCGATCACTGGTGCGCCAAAATGCGCCAGGGTTAGAGAATTGATCGAGATCCTTGTGTGAGCCGTTGCGAATTTCTTGCAGCGCGAAAAGGCTGCCGCCGACATGTGCGACAGCAGGATCGTACGGAGTCGTCCAGTCGATATAATACATGCGCAAGCTACGTACGGGGCCGATGAGTTCTGGTCGTTGCTGCTGGTAGAGTGCGGCAAATCGAGTGATCCCCCCTTCGGCAATAGCCTCGTAAACGACATCAGCCTGCTGCAAGCCTGACTGTGGTCGCGCGTCGGGACTATTTTCTATCATGATAGCGGTGACATTGCTTTTCGTCGCGGCTTCGTTTGCGACTGGAAGACCTGTGAGGGGTGAATAATATTGCTCAACCTTTTTTTTCTTGACTTCGTGGGTCAAAGGTACCTTTATGGGAGAATCAGGCGAAGGCGCAAATAGCGCATACGCACCAGCCGACAAAAGACATGTGAGCACGATAGCCATTGCTGCCGTGATTCTTTTGTGCGTGCGCACCCAGGTGACTATCGCTTGCCACTTGCTGTGGGCATGCAATCCCCGCATTTTTGTGTGTTCGTGAGCATCCATGCTTATGGTTTAGTATAGCATATAGAGGCTGCTACTCAGACAGAGCGCCGAGACTGCGGTCGATTCGCGCAATCACGGTATCTTTGCCGAGCGCGGCCAATGTGTCTGGGAGTGCGGGACTAAACGGTGCCCATGAAACACTCAGTCGAATAAGGCTAAAGAGTACCGCAGGCTTCTGCCCAGTTGATTCTAGTAGTGAGTTGAGGGTGTTCTGGATAGTATCGCTTTGAAAATTGTCGTCAGGGATTGTCGTAAATGTCTCTCGCGCTGCAGTGAGCATCTGCTGGGACTCGGATTGCTCAAGCTTCTTGAGCTGCTTGTTATCTTGCAGCATAGTCCAGTTCGGGTCTGGTTCTTCGAAAAAATACGAAGATAGTATCGGTAGATCTGTCAGTGTTTTTAGTCGATCTTGTACGAGAGAAAGAATTTGTCTTTTGCGCGCTTCGCTTGCGTCCTGCGCACTTGCTGGCCAAAAATTTTCAACGCGTTGCTCAAGCTCGTCGAGCGGGAGCATGCGGATGTGCTGGCCATTCATCCAGAGCAGTCGCCGCGCATCGAAGCGAGCCCCTGAACGCTGCACGCGGTCGAGGCTAAATTTAGCTACAAGCTCTTCGCGCGTAAAGACTTCTTGCTCGGTGCCGTCATTCCAGCCTAAGCTAGCAATGAAATTAATGAGTGCTTCAGGCGTGTAGCCGTCGGCGATGTAATCTAGAATGTCTTTTGCACCGTCGCGCTTACTTAGTTTTTTACCGCCCGTTTCTGCTAGGATATGTGGCATTGTGGCGAATATTGGCCGCTCTACCTCGAGTGCTTCATAGAGATTTAGGTATGTCGGCTGGCTTGATATGAATTCTTGACCACGAATCACGTGTGTGATTTGCATTTCTGCATCGTCGACGATATGTGCAAAGTTGTATGTCGGATAACCGTCTGATTTTATGAGGATGATGTCATCCACGACTTCCGGACCTGTACTCAAGTCTCCCATCACCTCATCGTGCCATTCGTAGGCCTTTGGGTCGCTCTTGAAGCGCAGTGGCATGCCAGGTTCCCACGTCGGCGGATTCTCTGGGCGATGATTGCGGTATAAAAACGCACGCTTGTTCGCCTTGGCTTCATCACGAAATGTTTGCAGTTGTTCGCTGGTGTAAGGGTCTGCATATGCTCGTCCACTGTCGACAAGTTTTTGTGCCCACGCACGATATGTCTCGAGTCGCTCGCTTTGCAGGTAAGGCCCATGCTCGCCTTCTTTGCCCGGACCTTCGTCGTAGTCTACGCCTAGTGCGCCGAGACATTTGATGATATGCGCTGCCGAACCCTCTACTTCACGAGCTTTGTCGGTATCTTCGATGCGCAATATGAACTGGCCATTGGCCTGTCGCGCGAGTAACCAGGCGAAAAGAGCGGTGCGGACGCCGCCAACATGGAGAAAGCCTGTCGGGCTGGGTGCAAAACGTGTACGGATTTGTTTCATATATATGAGTATATCAGATGACAAGAGATAGGGTGCGACTAGCGGCCGACTAAATTGAGGCTGTACTAAGAAATGCTGGTAGCTATTTTGCGGATCTGATCTGGCGAAAGCGGTGCATCGCCATCTATGGTGTAGAGTATGCCCCCGCTCACCCATGCTGCATTGCTGTTGTAGCTATAAATTGTCAAACCTTTTTCCTGAGATATATTGTATTCGTTGTCCGACTTTTCTTTCACGTAGTTTTCAAGTAGGGCACTTGAGTCCCAAGTACTAGCAGATTGATTAAGTGTAAACTCGGCATCGCCAGTGTTTGCGGCAAATTGTATACGCACTTGTCCTTCGCTAAAAGCGACCGGTCCGTTGAGTCGATAGCCGTCTGGCTGATACCCGGGGTATGAAGCATCGATACCAGCTTGTGCTGCCGCCACGCGTACAGATAGGTTTGGTACGTTTAGGTATGTTAAGTAGCCTCCGAACAGTACTAGTGCTGCACAGCCGCAAATAACACCAGTGAGTTTTTGCTTGTAGGAAACACCGCGCTTGTGTTGCTTGGCGTGATGTTTGGGTGCGGTGTCAAGCGCCTCTTTGATGACAGCTTGCTTGATGACGCTTGCTGATGGCAATGTTTGCTGAGGAGCTGCTTTCTTGGCAGCCTGGACTTTGTGCGCACGTTCGAGTGCAGGGTGTGTCATAGGTTTATCGATATTGCGAGGAGCGTGCTGGCTAGGTACGGCTTGCATCCCCTGTTGTATTGCGGCTTGCCGTGGACGAGTGGTAAGTGCGGGAGATTTCTTTTTTTGCATAGCGAGTGTTGCGCGTGTGGGAGACGATGCAATAGGCGTACGTTTAATGCCGTCCATACGAGGGGTGCTGTGGTGTATGACTGCCTGTGGCTTAGTCGCATTGGCTGCTTGAGACTTTGAGGCAACAGGTTTCTTCGTGAATTTACGATTGAGGGTTTTTGAGCGTTGAGTTTTGTGGTGTATCTGATCTGCGGCAGAAGTTGTTTTTTGCTTTTGTGCGGGTGATACGACAGGAGCGACCGGAGTACTTGCTCCTCGTAATGACGCCCTTGTGGTGCGGGTACTATCTTCTGTCACAGGCAAGCCTGTGCGCGCATCATAATTGCGACCGTTTATTGTCACTGTCTGTTTTTGACTCATCTTATCTCCCCAGAAAAATATGTTAGTACACCGAAATCGCTTATGCCTCGCAGGTGTTATATCCATCATAGCACTTCGCCATGTGTTTTCAAGTCATATGATTTTCCTGCGTAACTGGTATAATTATAAGTAATTATGTATCATTCACCATCGAAGCGTGTGCTGTTCTGGCGCCGAATCATCATGACCATCATCATGGCCATAATAGTACTAGCTGGCGTCGCAGTGTTGACGGCATTTTCTTTAGGTTATGAATACAGCGAAAAAGACGGCACTATTGAGCAGGGTGGCATTTTGCAGCTTGGCAGCAAACCTAGCGGCGCGACGGTGACTATCAATGGCTCACAGTATGGCTCGCGCACGACAACGAAGCTTGTCTCACAGCCCGGTGAGTACAACGTAGTAATGGATCGCACCGGGTATCGAACGTGGCAAAAAACAGTGCCTATCCAGGCGGGCAATATAACATGGCTTGCCTACCCCAGACTCATACCAGAGCGTCTTGAGCCGCAAACGGTTGCAGAATTTCCTGCCACTATGGCCGATGCGCTCGCATCTCCGTCTGGCAAGAAATACGCCGTGCTACCCAGGGGCGATACTCCGGCAGTGTCGACTATCGCGCTCAATGAAGACCAGGATGATACAAACGAGTATACGCTGCCTTCTAATAGTTATACTGTGCCAACCGCCGAACGCCCTACTTCACAGTTTGAGATTGATAGCTGGAACGGCGATGAAAATAAACTACTCATCAAGCATTTGCGCGGCGAAGGTGTGCCTGTCGAATGGATAGTATTCGATATGGCAAACCCGACAGATTCTGTAAATCTCAACAGTTCGCTTGGGGTGGGTTCTCTAGAAAAGCCCGTGTTTTCTGAGGGCGACGGCTCACAGCTTTTCGCTATTGTTGACGGCGCAGTGCGCGTGCTCGATCTCGACGACCAAACACTCGGTCGACCGATGGTGCAGGATGTTGTCGATTTTCGACTGTATGGAGATAAATTTGTATTGTTCGTAAAAGCACCGAAAGATGACGTGCAGCAAGTTGGCTATGTTAAGAATAGTTACGAAGAGCCGCGAATCTTACGTACTGTGGCGTACGACGGCACACACAATGCACAGCTCGACGTTGGCAAATACTACAGTAAGTATTATTTTCTTGTTTCCTATGGCAAGCATGCTCAACTGTGGTCGAGTCCACGCATGCCCGACGATGCAACGAGCAGCATTGAGCTGACACGCGAGAAAAGGATTGAACTCGACCGCGCTATTACTGAGGCAGACGTTACCGATAATGGCCAGTTTGCGATCGTACAGAATGGACAAAGCTTTGCTACGTATAATTTGGAGATTTCTCAGCTCGATACCACGAAACTCACGGCTGGCGACGCAGATTTACCGCAAAAACTCCGCCACCTCGACACATATTTGCTCTGGGGTACCCGCGACGGCATGCTTCGTACATATGAGTTCGACGGCGCAAATCAGCAAGATATTATGCCTATTACGCCACGATTAGGCGCTACACTCAGCCCTGACGGTAAATACCTTTATGGCTTCACGCAGCGTGACGACACACTCAGGTTAACTCGCGTTCAGCTACTCGACATCACTATAAATTAGAGAGATGCCGCACTCGACATTGCTTTCAGGCGCGAGATGATTACAGCGAGTGAGCTGTATGTTTATCGAGATCCAAACAGTCGCTCAAGCAGTGTAGGCGCTGTGCCGGTAAGCTCGGGAGCGACATTAGTAACTTCTTGTGATGCTGCAGGCTTTTTTGCACCGGCCGGGTCTGGACTGACTTGCTTTGCGTATACGAGTAGACGCTTGTCGGCTGTGCCGAGCGGTGTACAGGTGATGAGGGTGATTACGGGATCGCTGCCAGTATAGTTGAGTGCGCCAATATTTGTCGGCTCTACCACTTTTATATCGTACACTTTGTAGCTATAGCGCTTGGAATTGTAATTGATATATATCACGTCGTCGACCGCAAGACGCTCGAGTTGCACGAATATAAACTTGTACGCACCTGAATCGGTCCAGTCGCTACTTGAGTGCCCAGAAAACACGGAGTTACCAACTTGACCTGGTTCGCTCGACGCGCCCGGGTAGCGCACGTGTGCAATACCGTCGGCCATAGCCTTTAGTTGCTCTTCGTTAGTCGGCCCGACGTTCATCACCACTGGCGCATCGACGTTTATCTTAGGGATGATCATCTTAGTATCTGGCCCAACCGGCACATCGGCGTTGGGGTCGACAATGATGTTCTGGGGTTCTATCGCACCTGGTGAGATGTACGCTTTAACGTTGGCCACAAGTACCTGGTTGTATTGAAGTAGTGCAAACACCATGATGACACTGAAGGCTGCAGCTATTGGTATAAAATGTCGACTTCTGCGAACTTTTTTGACCCGACTTGTTGCTTGGTCGATGATGTTTTGGCGGAGCTCGTACAATGCTTCGTCGCGTGTCAGTACACCGTCATCGTCTGGTACGGTAGTTGTATTTGGCGGAGTTGTTTCGTGAGGTTTGGCTTGAGCAAACTGGTGCTTAACTGCACTCACGTAATATTGTTCGTAATATTTTTGGTAATACGTCTGCCACGCACTATGGTATTGCTTCCATTGTTCGGTGTGGTTTAGCTCTGGTGCTGAGTGTGTCTTGTCGTAAGGATTGACGTCTTCCTCTGCCATGGTTTTACCTGCGTCGGCTTTTGTGCTGGGCTGATTTGCGGTGGTTGAAACTGGTGTGGTGTGAGGCGTGTCGATGCCAGAGTTCCCCCCGTAGATAGCATCTAGCTCTCCGCGCACTACGTTTGCTGCTGCTTCGCGCCGCGCTTCGCGTTCAGGAAGACGGGTACGGTTATCGTCACCTCGCGTCGGGACGGGTGTCGAGTCTCTTGGTGTTGGTTGTGGTGAGCGTGGATCCATACTAGTGTTTTGTCTTTCTTTAGTATACAATACTTGGTGAGTCACACAAAGAAGCACATGCTTTTGTGCTATGCCGCGGTGGTGGAATTGGTAGACACGCCGGACTCAAAATCCTGTGAGCATTAGCTCGTGCCGGTTCAAGTCCGGCCCGCGGTACCAAGTGAAATATAAATCGTCACGCAACAAGCGTGACGATATTTTTATAACACTACATCACAGTTTATTTATCGAGTGGTAATGCTCGCAGCAAGTGCTTCGAGTGGTTTTGGGTGCCAAAGTAACGCACTTGCTGCCCGTGCGGCAGTTTGCCCACGCCAGATCGCCATTGGGTTATCCCATTTCTGAGTGACCACTTGCCCTTCGTGAGCAATCACCAGGTAGCCCTGGTGTAGCGTCATTAGTGTGACAGGATACGAAAGTGTAAACTTATGAACGTTTTCGACTAACTGAGCCAACTGCATACTGAAGGTCAGGATCTTGGGATAATACACATCTTGGAAAAGTTTTTGTAGTTGGGCAAATGAGAGCACGTACAGGGTACGTTCACGCTCGACCATCACTGGTGCACTGCGGCGCACTAAGTCTACGGCATCTCGCGTGAGCGTGATCCACCCACTATAACTTTCGATAAAATCATCGTATACTACTGTCGTCTCGCTACTCTTGCCCGCATCCCCCGCGAGCAATATGCCGGTACTCCATGCGCCAAGATTTTGCATATCACCAAGCGCGTCCTTACTAAGGCTACCTGAAATATTATTTGGAGCAAAAATAGCATCTGTAATAACAGGCGGAATTGTCTTGCGAAGTACATCTGGCAATAATACTTTTACTTCCCCTGCCCCCGCACTAAGTGCCGTGCCATATGCTTCGGCGACGCCGGCGAATCCTAGCTTATTGCCACCAATAATACCTAGTCGCCCACGCAGGCTTCGTTGCTCGGGCTTGTTCCACTCGACATCTGGAAATAGAGGCTTCTCGGTATCTTGTGTTCGCCAGTAAGGGAATTGTTGCATTATATCTATAGTATCATGCAGCTACAATGGGAGGTGCGACACTTGGCTGGGCCGTGCTAATGCGACTCAGCTGTTTGCGTCGGTAGTCGCGTATCAAGCCAATGATGGCGAGTTTGATATCACCGAGACGCGTGCGGTCGTCGTCGGTCATGAACTCAGGCTGATGAAAGTCCTTTTCATAGAGCCTCGTAAGCTCGACAGCATTGAGTGCCGACGACACGCCCAAGTGTCTGCGCGCATTGAGCACGGGCGCATTATAGCGAGTTGGTGATTTGCTGAACTTTATTTCAACTGGAGTGATAGAGCGTCGTACGCCTCGATGGTGCGAGAGCACTTGAATATCGTGTGTTTCTCTGGGGTAATGTGTACCTGAGTCGGAGCGCGCAAGCGATGGCATAGCCACGAGTCGCCCCGTCATTTCCCTGCTGAGCGCAAGAATACTCAGCTGCTCCGCACATAGGCCCTTGTAGTTGCCGGTGTGTGCTCCCTTATTCTCGATAGAATCCTCGAGTAGGTTTGCTGATCTCCCGGCGATATCTAGAAGTGTTGCATGGTACGCTCTACGAACAGGTGTGGTGAAGGTTTCTTGCACCATTGAACTGAATACCGGTAGCGTTGCTCTAGATGTTTCGATACGTAGTGCTCTATCGTGGCAAGGTGTGTCGTTGCCTATGCTGCGCTCATGGCAAATATCCTGCGCACACTGCCAAGAATCATTCGCCATCTGCAGCATGTCTAGCCTATCCTTTTCTTCTAATGAGGTGTCCGCGACAAGCGCTGCTTCAGCTGCGGCCCATCCGGCCTCGTACATGCGCTCTACGCTCTGGGATTGTGTGAGCTCGGTGTAATGCAGTAGCAACCGACCTACGGTGCGCGGTCCAACGAGATGCTTGTGCATGAGGTGATACTCACTCGATGAGTCTTCTGCGGATCGCAACACTCGTGTCTCCATAGCATCAACTCAGTAAATACGGTTACTTACTCTCCGAATCTACTAGTATCAAGGTAGCCTGTAAACGTGAGCGCGAGGAAAGCAATCATGGCCATGATGACCAGTGCAATAAGTAGTCCAGTAATCACGGTCACTACGACAGATAAAATATGCGCTCCGGGCTTCGGCGTGTTCGATTCCTGGTGAGAATTAAATTGTCTGTAGAGTATACCCTGTGCACCTGGCTGGGTGACGCCTGCGATGATCCCGAATGTCGGGAGGTTAATAGTCACATACGAAGCAAAGGTTGTCATCCAGCCGCCTTTTGTAAGTGTGAGGCTGTGTTTGATCGATTCGTTCGCAGATAGATCTTTTGCAAAAAACGAAGTGCCTGCAAGCGAGTAGCGAATAGACATGATGATGCCGGGAACGATGAAGAGAAGAGTCCAGAGTAAAACTTTGACAAATATGATGAGCTGCATGAGGAGGTATGCTGGGTAGCGCTTGGCGACAGCTTTGACGGCTTCCTGGAAGGTAATTTTGCGCTGAGTCGCTACGGCATAAGACGCATAACTACTTAGTCCATTGATAAAGACGCTAATGAGAACAATGCCGAGTATGAATACAGATGCAATGCCAGCGATAAATAGTATTTGCTCGATGGTTATTGAATCGATTACCGGTGTGGCTGCTGTTTCGCTTGCTTCATCTTGTCCGGGCTTCTCTTGCGCGAGATTGCCTATGAATCCTGCGATAGACATAACGAGAAAAATGATCGCGAGGGACTTTGCATAAGCAAACATCTTCTTGAAGCCATTGAGGCCAACAAAAAAAGGATTGTTTTCGTATTCGGCCGAGGCTGCGGATTGTTGAGGAGGTGTTGGTTGTCCACTAGTTGATGTGTGCTCAGTAGGTGCTTGATATGGAGGTGTTGGTTGTGCCATCGTGGTACCCTTGTTTAGATTGTTATCATTGTAGCAGCTTTTACTTCACTTCGATACTGACTGGGCAGTGGTCTGAGCCCATCTGGGTAGCGTGTATGTCTGCCTGTAATACTCGTTCAGACAGGTTTTTACTTGCGAGCCAATAGTCGATACGCCAGCCCACGTTGCGTGCGCGAGCGTTTGCCCAGTGCGTCCACCAACTATAGTGGCCGTTGCCTTGTGTAAACATGCGAAATGTATCGATGAATCCTGCAGCGACAAAATTATCGAAGCCCTCTCGCTCCTCTTTGGTGAAGCCGTGCTTGCCTACATTTGGTTTTGGATTGGCAAGATCGTCTTCTGTGTGTGCGACGTTGAGATCGCCACAAAATAACACCGGCTTGATGGTCTCTAGTCGCTGCATATATGCCAGCCACGCTTTATCCCAGTGCTGATGTCTGAGTTCGAGCCGAGACAAATCTCCTTTTGAGTTGGGCGTATATACTGTTGCTACGATAAAATCCTCGTATTCAACTGCAGTTACTCGCCCTTCTTTGTTGGCATCGCCATACGTATCGCCGCGCACATCATACTGCTCTAAAATATCATCGGGAAAACCATACCATACGTTGAGTGCTTCTGTCTTGGAGAAGATAGCGGTACCGCTGTAGCCTGCCTTGTCCGCACTGTTCCAATATTGGTAGTAGCTGGGTAGGTCGAGCTCAACTTGTTCTCGCCGGGCTTTGATCTCTTGCAGGCAGACAACATCGGGCTGATGCGTTTCTATAAACTTTGAAAATTCACCTTTATTGATGACTGAGCGAATACCGTTGACGTTCCAAGAATAGAGTTTCATATCTTGCACAATTATACCATGGCTCTACCGCTATAAGCGCTTCATCCTCTCGCTGTCTTGACTCTGGTGTAATATATATGTATAATACTTGAGGTTAAGTTGCCCTCTACCCCAACTGTAAGGAAATCATGGGACACAGTACCGCAAGAATGTATCTCGCCAGCGAGGACAAGGCGAATCTGTTGCGCCATGTGCGCGACAACATCAATGGGCGATGCGGCGAAGTGGCTGTGGACGGAGGAATTGTGCTCTATCTGCGCGATACATCGTCACGCAACATGGAGCATTCCACGCCAGCTGTCCGCGCACGGCTCTCACTCGCGCAGACGACGGTTCGCTGTCACGCCATTGGCGGCGGCATGATCCGCGCGCAAGTGCTCTGCCGACAGACCGACGAGCTCATCGCCAGCATCACGCCGTGCCAAGACACAACCGAGCATTGCGTGATGGTCCAGGAGCCAGCGCGACTCGACGCGTATTCACCGCGTCCAGCGGCGCTCTCGGCTTGAGATGCAGTCCTCTCGATAGAGAGGGCACTCTACCCCGCGACAACGTTGTCGCGGGGTTTCTCATATCTAGGCGTGTTTGATTGCGCGCTGCGCTTCGCGGTCTTGGTCGCGGCGCTTAAGTGTTTCGCGCTTGTCGTAATTCTTTTTACCTTTACCTAGTGCAATGATAAGTTTGATGTGATTTTTCCTTGTCAGCATGCGTGTCGGCACAATAGCACTGCCCTGTTGCTTTTTGGCCTCGAGTGCCATGATTTGTGCGCGGCTAGCGAGCAGCTTGCGCGGCTCTGTGTCGATAGTGCGCGCACTGGGATCACCTTTTTTGTTAAGGCGTATACTAAAGCTCGCATTATTGAGCCAAAGCTCCCCGCTGCGTATAGTTACAAATGAACCTTTGAGTTGTACGTGGCCATCGCGCGCAGCGCGCACTTCGGGTCCCGTAAGTACCATGCCAGCTTCGAGTTCGTCTCCGAGCTCATAGTCGAAGCGAGCCCTACGATTGAGGACAGCTCCAGCTGGTGCATTTGGGCGTTTTTTTGTAGACATTATTGTTTAGTATAACAGATAGAGCGACGCAGCTATAGCGAGCGGCCTGTGAAGTGTATATAGCGTACGTGCATGCTATACTGCAAACTATGAAAAAAGCAGACGAAATCGCCACAGAATTATTGCTAGCAGCAGATGTTAAGATCGGCGGCAAGCGGCCGCAAGATATCAAAGTGCATGATAAAAAGCTTTTTGCGAGAGTTCTAAGGGACGGGGATCTTGGACTTGGTGAAGCGTATATGGACGGCTGGTGGAGCGCAAATCAACTTGATCAGTTCTTCTGCAATGTACTATCAGCAAACCTCATGGATACTGTCAAGGTGACGCCTAGTCTCGTGGCGGCAGCGGTGTCTGCGAAGCTTTTTAATCAGCAGACGACTGGCCGTACGAAGTCAGACCTGTCTCACCATTACGATATAGGCAACGATCTGTATGAGAAGATGCTCGACGAACGAATGATCTATAGCTGTGCATACTGGAAAGATGCTAAGACGTTAGATCAAGCTCAAGAAGCCAAGCTCGATCTCGTGTGTCGTAAACTTGGATTTAAAAAAGGCATGACTGTACTCGATATAGGCTGCGGCTGGGGCGGCTTTGCTAAGTATGCTGCACAGCACTACGGTGTGAAGGTCACGGGTATCACTCCTGCAAAAGAGCAGGTCGCCTACGCAAAGAAAAACACCAAGGGCCTCGACGTCAAAATACTACAAAAAGATTACCGAGATATGTCGGGCAGCTTTGATAGGATTGTGTCTATCGGTATGCTTGAGCACGTAGGTGGAAAAAACTATAAAACATTTTTCGATGCGTGCAACGACATGCTCGCACCGGGCGGCATGATGCTGCATCACACGATAGGCGGTACGGTCAAATATGATCCTCGTACTGCACAATGGATGCGCAAATATATATTCCCAGGCACGTACTTACCGACACTCGGAGACATATCAAAAGCGGTGGAGCGGACATTTGCTATCGAAGACGTGCACAACTTAGGGCCGGATTATGACAAAACACTTATGGCGTGGCACAAAAAGTTTGTTGCTGCTTACCCTACCCTTGATCACGATCGTTATGATGAGCGTTTCTATCTGATGTGGGAGTACTACCTCTTAATCTGTGCAGGATTATTCCGTTCGCATGGTCTGCAGCTTTGGCAGATTGTATTTCGCCGACAAGAACCGGCTACTACTTATAAATCCGTGCGTTAGTGCGCTGCGAAGCGCCGGCATTATGGTATAGTTGAGCAAGATGACAACGCAACATCCCGTTCCCAAATTAATTACATTCGACGGAGAAGCTCGAAGCGGAAAAGGTACAGTTGTCCAAGCTGTAAAAGATTATTTGCGCGATGAATGTGGCTATAGTGTCATGTTGATCGACGCAGGCCAAGTGTTTCGAGTGCTCGTAGTCGCAGCAATGCGGAGTGGCGTGTCACTCGACATCCCTAGTGAAATAGATACGTTTTTGCGCGATCCGCAACAAGCTCATACATGCGTCGAGATGGTGAAAAGTGTGTACCATATGCCAAAAGATGAGCGCGACGCACTACTCTACACGAACGAAGTTGGTGCAAATAGCGCCAAGGTTGGCGCTCGCCCACTATCTCAGGATTTTAAAGACTCACTACTTAAAAAGTGGATGAAAGATGCAGCGGTCGAAGGCTATGACGTGGTATTGCTCGATGGACGTGCACTCGAAGAAACAGGCGCTATGCTGGTGAGCCATGGGCTGTGCGAGCTCGACGTAGGATTGTATTTCGTGTGCGATGCAGAAATGGGCGCACGCCGTACGCTTGGCCTTGCAAGCAAGACATATCAGGAGTTGCGCGAATTCGAAAAAATAGAAGTAGACACACTCATGCGTCAAATAGAAGTGCGTAATCACGCCGATAGAGTGCGTACCGTGCAGCCTGTGAAGCCGCCCGAACAAGCGCAGCACTGGTTATTGCCAAATTCTATTGATTACAAGGCGTCGTCGCAGACTACGCCGGTGTTTTATACTGTTGACACCTCAGCCGATATGTCAAAAGCAGCGATGACGCAACCAGTGTGTCGTTTTTTGGGGAGTTATCTGCATGAAAAATAATGTAGCTATGGTATGTGCTGGCAGGTTGACGGGCGTTTACCGGTGCGTCGTCGAGGTGTGGGAGACAGCATAAGATGAATGTATGCATATTTCTTGACTCGCCCCTTCATGCTCCCGGTGGTATGGTGCAGTCGGTACTCAATCAGCGGCTTGCACTACAAGCGGCAGGTCATACGGTGTACCTCGTGTGTCTTGGTCGTGGCAACACACCCGACACTCGAACATTTTTCGCTAAACCATATATATGTATCATCAACAACCATGTTAACTTTGCGTATCTTCTCAACAACCCATTGACTACTTGGCGAGTACATCGGTTTTTAAAGCGTCACAATATTGACGTAGTGCATGTGCAGAGCGACATGTCTACTGCAAGACTGGGCGTCAAGCTTGCGCGTCGCATGGGTATACCGGTTCTGTCGACTGTACATAATTTTTTCTGGCCTGCGACTGGACTACTGCAGACGAGCGGCGGGTACATACTGCAAGCGGTATATTTCTTGCATAGCGGACAAAGGCTGCGACTAAGTACCTTTGGCGACAATCGCCTTGAGCGTGCTGTGCGCGGCATGACTGAAGCAATGTGTGGGCAGGTTGACGTTGTCGTTGCTCCTTCTGCGCATCTTAAAAATAAGTTACAGGAGTGTGGCGTGACTACTGCTATTGAAGTAATTCCTAATCCGTACTATACTCCGGCCGAGTCTGAACAACCCCCTGCTCTCATCAGTGACACTCGCCTACCTCATTTTGTATGGATAGGTCGCTGTGCGCCAGAAAAACGATTGATAGAATTCGTAAAGGCGGTGGCACTGACGGTAGCGCGTACAAAGCGAGATTTCAAGGTGACGGTCGTGGGTGCCGGCCCTGATTTGGCGCGAGCGAAAGCTTTGGCTTCTGAGGAGGGTCTCGAGCAGCTTATTAACTTCGTCGGACGCGTAGGTAACCAAAAAGTGATACAGTACATCGACGATGCGTCCTTTACGGTACTTAGTTCATATCATTTTGACAATCAGCCGGTGGTCATTGCAGAATCTCTGAGTCGCTATCGCGGTGTATTGTACTGCGACGAGCGTATTACGGAGGGTGTGTCACAGGCTGGCTTGCGGACTACGTCGCCTGACGCTGCTGGCTTTGCGGACTCTATGGTACAGATCATTACCGACCCGGCGATCGCCGTGCGGTACTCTCGCTTGGCAAAATCTGCGAGCGAGGAATTTTCACACACCAAGTTCACTAAGCGGTTTGCAGAGGCAGTTCGCCTCGCACGCTCGGGTCGTGTGGTATAATAAACGAAAGTTATGGTTAAGTTACCAACATTGTCGATTGTTATTCCGGCCTACAACGAAGAAAAAGTTATAGAGAAATGCTTGCTTTCCTGTGTGACGCAAAAAGAGCTCGCAGATGAAATTATTGTCGTCGACAACAACTCTTCTGACGAAACGGCAAAGATCGTTCGTCGCATTCAGCGCCTGTATCCAGAAGCGCATATTCGTCTCTTGAAAGAGACAGAGCAGGGTCTTATCCCCGCAAGAAATCACGGGTTCAAGGTTGCAAAGGGCGAGATCATGGGTCGTATCGACGCCGACTCTAAGCTAGGAGACGATTGGGTGTATACAGTTCGCCGCACCTTCGCAAAAAAATCTATCGCTGCGGCGACTGGGCCTGTGGCATACCACGATATGCCTATGCCGAAAGTAGGTCTAGCGTTCGACAAGCGGATACGTCAGGCACTCTACAACTCTGCAAAAGATCACACATTTCTATTCGGTAGCAACATGGCTATTCGCAAAACGGCGTGGCTGCAGATACAGGAGTTGGTGCATCGAGACGAAGATGATTTGCTGCACGAAGATATTGATATAGCGCTGAGCTTATTCCGCAAAAATCTCCATGTTGTATACGACCAGCACATGGTTGGTGGTATGTCGGCTCGTCGACTCGAAGACAAGCCAAAAGATTTTTATAATTATGTCATGCGGTTTGAGCGCACGTTTCAGGCGCACGATATCTCAAGCGCAAATGCCCGTATTCCGATATTCATTTACCTTATGATCTACTTCCCTATTCGAACGCTTCGCAAGTTTTACGACGGCGACACCAATAAGTTCACGCTCTCAAAACTTCGCGAAGATATCCGTGAAATCGCAGAGCGCATTTAGTTATATCCATTATGCAAACATTTTTCTTTCACGGATTCAGTGGCGGCGGCGGGAAGCCACTTGCGCCATTTGCTCGTGAGCTTGGGCTGGATATGTCGAAGGTAGTCTTGCTCGACATGCCTGGCTTCAAAGCCTCGGACGGCCTGCTCGACCCGGCGGTACTAGAAAGCCCTGAAGCATATGAACAGACGGTGGAGGCAGCAATACTCGCTCAGTGCAAAACTGGCAAGAAAATTAGGGTCGTCGCATATTCTCACGGCGCTATACCTGCGTTTCTTTTTGCGGCGCGTCATCAAGATATCGTCGCGCAACTGGTGCTCGTATGTCCTGCGTCCTCGCTGCATCCACTCGTGAGCTTATTGCCGCGTGTCATGAGACGTGCTGTTGGTGTAGCTGGCGTCGAACGCGTACTTAGCGTGATGCGCAACCCCTACTTGGTAGACGCGATAACTCTATATGGCCGTAAACGCTACTGGAGTCATGATGCACTGAGGATGCGCCTCAAGACACGCCGCGAAGAATCTGCGCAGTATAATGCAAATATGTATCATCTCATGCAACAGCTGCAAACGTTCCAGCGGCAGTGCAATCATATAAAAATCCAGTCTGTACCCACCGTCATACTGCGCGTGACTGACGACGAGGTGATCGGCCGTGATTCCGTACAGTGGTTTCAGCGACACATTGCTGCGACAAAGATTGTGTCCGTGTCGGGCGGCCATGCGGTGCTTGCGGTCATGCCAAAAAGAGCTGCCGCACGTCTCAAGCCACTTTTATAATTTTTATAGCTCAGGGAATGGATCGTGCGTTTCGGGCTTCGAGTGCGTCCCCCTCAGGTGTAGTGCTAGTTGCAGCGCTGGGTGTACTTGTATTACTTTGTCGAGTCTTTCGAGTACGAGTGCGTCTGTTTGTTCGTCTGTACCGATATCGTGGGGTGCTTCGCTCAGCATCTCGTCGACACGCTGGTTGAGCTGCTGTGATACGGGTCCTTCTAGTGACCGAATGACACCTAAAATATGCTTGAGTCGGTTCGTCGGGTGATTGGCCTGTTCACTCCGTGCGGCATCTTCTTTGATGTGCCTTTGTAAGTCCTCGTCGAGTTCGGGGAAAAGCGCTACGACTTTTGGCTTTTCGTTGTCCATTAACTCATGTTTTAGCATAAGGGTGACCTACAGTCAATGTCTATGCTATACTTAACAGATATGATTGCCGATATTACTGTCACTGAAAAATCCTTTGGATCAAAAGTCTTGATGAGTGGTATCAAGTTTTCTATCGACGACGGCGAAAAAGTTGGCGTTGTGGGACGCAACGGTGTTGGTAAATCGACGTTGTTCGGTATTATATCTGGCGCAGACAAAGATTTCACCGGTGATGTCATCTATAAGCGTGGTGTCACGGTCGTCTCAACGGCACAGGAGCACCACGACATGGGCGAGACTACCGTACTGCAGTACGTCTTAGATGGATTGCCAGAATACGCTGCCCTCTCGCATATTATCGAGACATACCCTGCGACTATGGGAGACGACATGAAGCTCATCGACGAATACACCCAAGCGCTTATGCGCTTCGATGACAAAGGCTTTTACCAGATTGAAGAACAGATCGAACGCGAACTCGATAATTTTCAGCTGACAGGTGTAGCGCATCGCCCATTCAGTACGCTATCTGGTGGTCAAAAGCGCCTAGCCGAAGTGGTCAAGATTATGCACTCAAACGCTCACCTTGCGCTAGTCGACGAGCCGACTAACCACATGGACTATGTCGCCAAAGCGCAGTATGTCGAGTGGATGAAAACTGCCCGTGAAGCAATGCTGGTGATTACTCACGACCGTGATGTACTCAACGAAGTCGACCGCATAGTCGAGTTAAAAGATGGCAGTAGTAAGAGCTATAAGGGCAATTACGACGCGTACCTCAAACAAAATGCCGTCTCTACTGGTGCACAAATGAACGATTTCGAGATGATCGAAAAACGCATTGCCAACCTCAAAGTAAAAGTGCTCGACTATCAGCGACTCAAAGAAAAGTCGCGCAATCCCGGTACGATTCAGAAGTTCAAACGCCTAGAGGAAACATCGCGAGTCGAACTGTCCGAGCTGCAGGCGAAAGAAAAGCCGACGTTCTGGATAGACAAAGAATCTGCGTCGAACCTCAACTATAAGGTAGCTGCGCAGTACGATAAGTTTAAAGCAAAAAATATTCGTATGAATATGAAATCCGACGAATCACGCAGCAAGCACGTGCTGGTGAATGTTAAGAATCTGAGCCTAGGATATGGCGACACTCCCCTGTTCGACAAGGTCAATATCGATTTACGCGAAGGTGAAGCCCTGGAGCTACGAGGTCGCAATGGCGCTGGTAAGACGACGGTCATCAAGGCAATATTAGATGCGGTGCCAGCGGCTAAGTCAGCTGGATCGAGTGCTAAGGTATTTTCTGGCGAGGTCACTCTCGACCGCCAGATGCGTATCGGCGTATACGAGCAAGAAGTATCTCCGACATATTTCGATTTACCGCTGAGTGATGCTGTCGAGCGAATGTATCTAGATCGCGGATTAGCAGTAACAGACATGAAGGTGCGTAGCTTGCTTGCAAACTACTTGTTTACCGAAGGCGACGGACATACTCCGGTGTCAAAACTGTCTGGCGGACAAAAAGCACGTTTTCAGCTTATCAGTATGCTTGCCAACGAACCGCAGTTGTTGATCTTGGATGAGCCAACAAACCATCTCGACTTACCATCTATCGAAGAGCTCGAAACCGCACTAGCTAAGTATTCAGGCGCAATTATGTATGTAAGTCACGACGGCTTTTTCCGTACTGCCCTGGGTGGAGATGTAGTGCAGGTCGGCGCCAAGTAGTTTTTCGGTACATAGACTGGCGCAGCCCGCCTATGTAAACGACCCTACTGCTTAGTAGGGTCGTTTTTAGTAAAGACGGTTGACTACGCTTTTACGAGCTGTTTGTCTTCAAGTGCTTTTTGAAGTTTTGGCCTATCAAATCCTAAAATTATCTCGCCATCGATATCGGTGACTGGCACACCCTGGAAGTTGCCTCCAAGTTTCGCCATAAGTTCCTCGTAGGCCACCTTGTCTTCTTCTATGTCTTTAGCGTCAAACTCTACGCCGAGCTTTTCAAGCCACTGCTTCTCTGTGCCGCAAAACGCGCACCAAGTCGTACTATAAATAGTTACTTTGCTCATAGTCCTCCTTATTAGCTACCTTATTATACTATATATCTATAGAGCTTGTCCATCGACATAACTATTGACATAAGCAATTTAATTTGTTATAGTATAACTAATCTGATACACCACCACACACCACACGGAAGGAGTCGGAGATGACCTTCGACAAAACAATACGTTCTCTGGTAGGAGTAGCGCTGCTCATTGTAGCAGGGGGACTCGTATACGTCGGACTTACCCACCCAGCTGCTGACAGCCTGGCTGTCGGCTCCAGCGCTGCAACCCTAGCGCTCGTCGGTATCTACGTAGTAGGTACCGGGTTCGAAAGGGCCGACCCTGAGAACTAGCTTTATCGAATGTCGCGGGTGCGACGCTACCTCTGTCTCCTCCGGGAGCCCAGGTCAGCGTCCACCCGCATTTCATTTCCTTTATTTTTTCGTACTCTTTGTGTCGCTAGTTGCTTGTGCCTTCAGGTGAGCTTTTGTTTCTTTAAGCAAGAACAAACTGACGTCATCTCGCGTGGCGCCTTCGTCGTGGAACGGTACGCTGACTGTTTGAATCAAGATCATCATATATACCAAGATAAACGTGAGCATGCCACTGAGCGCAAGCCCACCGTAAAACGGATCGATATTGGTAAAAAGTAGTAGCGCAATGATAAGTACTACGATAGACCGCACTAAGATAAATGCAGACGGTATGAAGCGAATACGCTGGATGTAATTGATGCGAAACAGATGACGTAGCAGTGTTGCTTGCTGTGTTTTGAGCTTGACGATAAAGTTTGCTGGCACACCCGCGCTCTCCATTTCGCTAAATGTTGCATGCAGCTCACCTATTTCACGACGCGTGCCCCTACGATTGACTCGGGTTCCAGAGCGAAACGCTGTCAGTATATCAATGAGATCTAGACGAAAACGCTCGAGGTCAAACCTTGGGTAGGTCTGCTGTATCATGCGTGCATCTTCGTACATATTCTCTATAGTCGAAGCAAACTCGGCCGGAATACGCTCGCTTTCTTTGTAGTCGGCTATAGTGGCGCTCAGTACAAAACCGATCACAAATATAACGCTAGAGACAACGCTGTTGTGTAACGACGTTTGCTCGACTACCTCCCAGCCGAGGTCGTGAAGCAGATACTTGAGCGCAACGACACATATAGTTGCAACGAGTGCTATTGAGAAGATACGAAAAGATTTGAAGTGTACTGTAGGAATTTTCATCTCTATGGATTATACAGCAGTCTGCGCTAAGCTGTATACTAGTGCTACAGAGAGAGCGAAAGATGTGTGTTTCTCGGCTATATCTGATAAAAGTATAGAGTTATAGCTTGCATAGACGACAGTTTTCTTCTATACTAGGAGTTGTCAAAGTAGAAAGTGCGCGTTCTCTATTCTCGTTAGTAGGATACCGATGAATCGTCTTCTGGTCGAATTGGCAAGAAAATAAGATGAAGGTATTCTATACATGTCCAAGAAAAATCTATTCATCGGTAGCCTAGCATATAGCACTACCGACGAAAGCCTAGCAGAATTCTTCGCCCAAATCGGTGAAGTTGAATCTGCAAAGGTCATGACTGATCGTGATACCGGTCGTAGCCGTGGTTTCGGATTCGTTACATTTGTAAACGAAGAAGATAACCAGAAAGCTGTTGAACAACTCGACGGCAAAGAGCTCGATGGTCGCGCGATCAATGTCAACGAAGCTCGTCCCCGCGAAGAGCGCCCACGCCGTGATTTCACTGGTGGTGGCAGCAACAGCGGTGGCCGTAGCAACGATCGTGGCAGCAACGGCGGCGGTTCATTCCGTCAGCGTAGCTGGTAGTTCGTAGTTCGTTACCAATACAAAATAGCCCGCATGCGCGGGCTATTTTTATTTTGTAGGCTATTTAATGTGTTTGATGAGATCTGCTGGGTCGTCGTATTGACCAGATATACGGTGAGCTTCGGCCAGTACTTCTTCGTCGTCTTGTGTCTGGGCATCGCTTATCCATCTGCTGAAAAAGTAGAAGGCAGTACCGACCGCCGCAAAAACTACTGCGAGATACACCAAGAACTGGACGACGCCCATGCCGGTACCTGCGCCCGAAAGATACGCCATAGCGGGTTCTTTAAGCAGTCCGATAAAGATGTAGGCGATAACTGCAGCCGCGATCACAGTCAGTAACTGACCGATTCGCTCGCCTGTTTCTAGTTTTGTAATTACTTTTGAAAGAATCTGAGTACTATGCGAGAGCCAATTAAACATGTCAAAAGTATACCACAAGCACTACCATGATATGCGAAACGCGCAGGTTTCGCCCTGCGCGTGTCACCTCCTGAGGTAGTGTGGATTTGGGTTTGCGGGGATGTCCCGAAAAGCGAACGGTTCCTCGTGTGTGCCGATACGCAGCGTCACTGTGAGTTCGGGCAAACTTGTTTCTACAGAGAAGTAATTCTCTCCGAGGGTCGCAAGGTTGAACTCATCCTGGCTCACTTCACCGGCGATGACGAGTGTCGAGAGAAAAAGCCATTTTGGCGTATGCTCCTCTACAAGTTCCCCGTAGTCACCGTATTCGATTGATGCCAGCATATTCCTCATCGCCATGGGGATAAAGAATTGCCAGCGTCTCTTGAGCACCTCTCTGCGTCGTAGCTCGATGTCTCTTCTCGCCTGCAGTTGCCGCAGGTAGAGCCAGAGACTCATCGCGCAGCGGCTACCGGGCTCGCTCTGTGCATGCATTTCTCGTAGGGTTTGCATGCAACTGTCGATATGAGCGATCGTGTCGTCGATGCGTGCACCCTGCACTAGTGTGTCGTGATGCAATTGCTGTAAGCCGAACACACTCCATCCTGCACGGACACTGCAGCGGAAGCTTTCCGCGTACCGTATTCCCATACTCACTCCTTGGTAGGTGTGCAGGTACTATACCACTATTGACAAAACGCGTCTAGATTGCTATTATGGTATACATTGCATTTGATCATGCTAGGGTTTCAACGCATGTAAGCGCACCCAACCTTTATTTAGGCGCTTCTCCACCGAATATTCTCTCGTTTTCGCCTGCAATACAAAATATCTCAAAAAGAAAGGTTTATTTTATATGGCATTTAAAACCCATGGTTCAGGCCGTCCACAACGTAGCGCTAGTAGTTTTCGTCGTGGTCGCCCAAGTGGTGGTAGCGGCGGCGGTGCTCGTCGTAAAGGTCCTGCTAAGCAGTACATCCACCCGTCAAAGTTTATCAACCAAGCAGTTACTAAAGAAGCCGAAGCTCCCTACGAGTCTAAGCACAAATTTGCTGACTTTCCGTTTGGTGCAGAGCTGCACGCAAATATCCGTGCGAAGGGCTATGTTGCTCCGAGCGCGATTCAAGATCAGGCTATCCCTGAAATCATCGCTGGCAAAGACGTTATCGGCCTCGCTAACACTGGTACAGGTAAAACTGCCGCGTTCTTGCTCCCTATCATCGAGCGTATGAGCGGCATCATGCTGCGACCAAGCGTACTTATCGTTGCGCCGACTCGTGAGCTTGCACAGCAGATCGATGAAGAATTCCGTATCTTCGCAAAAGGCATGGGGCTATATTCTGCACTCATCGTAGGTGGCGTGCCCGTTGACCGACAGCTTCGCGACCTGAAGCGTCGTCCACATTTCATCATCGGTACACCGGGTCGGCTTAAAGACCTTATTGAGCGTCGTCATATCCAGATGAAAAACATGGGATTCCTCGTGCTCGACGAAGCCGATCGTATGCTCGACATGGGCTTCTTGCCAGACATTCGTCGTATTGTGAGCGAGATGCCAGATGAACGACAGTCACTCTTCTTCTCAGCGACAATTACGCCCGATATCGAACGACTCGTCAATGATTTCCTCAAAGACCCAATCACAGTGTCTGTACGAACTACAGAGACAAGCGATCACGTTGAACAGGATGTCATCGAAGCACGTGACAAAACACACAAAGTGGAGTTGCTTGCAGACCTGCTTTCACAAGAAGAATACAGCAAGGTACTTGTGTTTGGTGAAACAAAGTTTGGCGTACAGCGCCTCAGTGACCACTTGAGTAATCTTGGTCATAGCTCTGTCGCGATTCACGGCAACAAGAACCAGTCTCAGCGCCAGCGCGCACTGAAGCAGTTTAAGGAAGAGAAAGTTAAGGTGTTGGTTGCGACAGACGTTGCGGCTCGTGGGCTAGATATTCCTAACGTTACGCACGTTATCAACTTCGACACCCCGCAAACTTACTCCGACTACGTTCACCGTATCGGTCGTACTGGCCGTGGTGGTGCTCGCGGACGTGCTCATACGTTTATCGACCAGTAGTATGTAGCTTTTTTATAGCAGGAAACTCGAGTGTAACAACTCGAGTTTTTACTATTCGCTATGTTGACACGTTGCGCAGTGTCGATAGATGTGGTTTGGCCCGTGGCCTCACTCAGCAAAATATAAGCGGCGTAAGTTATACTAACTATATGAAGACATATGTACTTGCTGGCGGCTGCTTCTGGTGTATCGATGCGGTGCTCCGAAGGCTCAAAGGTGTGCAGGAATCAGTGTGTGGGTATACTGGCGGCACGGCGGCATCCGCATCGTATTACACGGTTGCATCGGGTACGACCGAGCATGCCGAGGCGGTGCGTGTCACGTTCGACGAATCGATACTACCTGCTGAGACTTTGCTAGATATATTTTTCCTTATCCACAACCCTACTACTCTCAATCGTCAAGGCGCTGACAGCGGGCCTCAGTATAGATCGGCGATGTTTTATGCAGACGCCGCCCAGCAGCATGAATTTATGGCTGCTGCCGAACGTGCTTCGCAGCACTGGGACGATCCAATCGTGACACAAATGTCGCCTCTCGAAGTCTTTTATGACGCTGAGCCTGAACACCAAGACTACTTTAATAATAACCCTACGAACGGGTACTGCTCGATTGTTATTGAGCCCAAGATTGTCAAGGCACGTAGGGCGTATACGGAACTCTTTAGCGAGTAATCATAAGGATCGTTGATTTATATTTGTATTTATGGTATTGTTTAGCTAGTTTGCGCGCGCCCGACCCGGATGCGCCAAATCGTCTTTCGGGCATCCTGTCCGAAATGATTTAGTACGGAATCTCAACGACCTCCAGCACGACGACAGCAAGGTGGACGCTATGCTTGCAAGAGAGTATATTTCGGGGCTTGCCTCCGAGGGCGCGACACTTGTTGTCGTGCCGGGGACGGATGATACGGGCGCGAGAGACCTGAGCCGATGGCTCTCGTGGTTTATCGCGTTGTTTGCCAGGGTGGTCATCATTGATTACCCGGGTACAGTTGGCCCGATCGTCGGCGGTTGGAAAGCCGACCGCTACGATGTGTCTCGCGACAAGGCTGTTGACGCAACGGTTCGAGCGGTCTCGTCGATTGCTGGCAAAGTCGTCGTTATCGGTTACTCACAAGGTGCCGAAGCGGCCTGGCTGGCTGCAGCTCGGTTGCACCAGCTGGGCCTCAAGCCCGACACGGAAATCGAGCTGGTTGTCTGGGCTCACCCCCAGCATCCGACTGGTTTCAAGGCTAGCCTCAAGCAGAATCATCCGCTAGCCTCGTGGGCTTTGCGTCGATTTTTCGGCGCGGAAACCAACGGCGCGGCCGATGAAAGCGCGACGGGCACTATCCGTGTGACTTCGATTGCTATCGCCGGTGATCCGGTGACGGCGCTTGAAGTGTGGTACAAGAATCCGCTTGGCTTTGTGTGGAACTCCCTTTCGGGGTTTTTCATGATCCACGCGGGACTTGGGCGCCAAAGCGCAGCACGAGTCGGAGACCTGAGGGTGCTTCGATGGAGCCAGTCAGACAGTAGCACGACGTATGTAGTGCTAGACTCGGTACATCCGGTTACGCAGTTCCTGCGTAGACGCAGGCGTGCGCCAGGTGTGCTTGCTCAGAGGGTCATCGCCATGCTGGCACCGGTGTCGCTACCAGGCCAGTGCACGGCGAGCATCTTCGCCGTGCGCCGTAACTGGTGTACAGCGGGAAGGCTGACTTTGACTGAGGTCACTCCTCTGTCCGCCCAGCCTCAGAGGAAGCAGACGACAGAAGCAATTCTGGCGTCTGCCAGTTGAAGTTCCTGTCCAATCGCCCCTGTCTGCGATTCGTCGTAGACAGGGGCTTCTTTTTTTGAGGAGGTTCGAATGATGACAATTGCGCATCGTGCACAAGGTGACCCTGCCGGGACATGCCACCAGTGTGGCCAAATCCAGTTTGTTCTGTGCGAGAGTTTTCGGTTGGCACGTTCCGGACTCGGCGATGAAGGTATGCGTATGCTCGACATACTCTCGGTAAACTGGATTGCTGAGCTTAATACTGCACCGGATGCAAAGACTACCTACGTGGAACATATAATTCACGGTGCATTGTCGCAGCGACGCGATAGAATTGCGCGACAGCGCGACACTTGATTGACTAAATACAATATTTATGTTAATTTAACACTAGTTTGTGTCCATTCTAGAAAATGGCCGCAAATCGTAGCACACTCTCGGGTATTCGTCCGATGAGAAGATTTCACATACAACACACAGAAAGGAGAGCCCAAAATGATGGCTCCCCGCAAGAAGATCGTTCGCACCGCATCCGTCGCGACTGCAACCTGCGCTCTCAGCGCAGGGCTCGCATTCGGCGCGGCCACGCCAGCTCAGGCTGCGTTGCCGTGGTTTCTGCCGACTCCCACCAAGAACGTCTTGGTGGTCGGTGGAACCGATGACCCGAAAGCCAAGGACATGCTGGCTCGCACCGAAGGATGGTTCGGGAGCATCACCCCGAAGCCGGTGGAAACGCCGGCGACATTCGGGATTGGCAAGGACGGCGTCCTGGTCATCCCGATCATCAAGGGCGATGGTTCCGGCCTCACCTACGACGGTTCGTCCAGTATTGGTGCAGCCAACGTGGTCGACGCCCTCGGACAGACCGAAGGACCGGTCACGGTGGTTACTATCTCGCAAGGTTCCAGAGCTGCGTACGACGCGATTTACGTCGCGAACCGAGACGGCGTCAAGTCCGGCGACGAGATGACTGGTGTCTTGTTGGCGTTCCCGCGTCACAAGAACACGGGAATCGAGACAGTTCTGCCGTCGTTCATCCCGGGTCTTCATACTAACGGGCCGATCGATCCCGCGGCCACGGGCGACTCGACACTGTTCGTCATCTGCGTTGCAGGCGACCCGGTGTGCGGCCTCAATCCGTATTCGCCGAGCAGCTACTTCTACGCGATTCCCGGCTTCCTTCAGATCCACTCGAAGGAGTACGGGAACATCGACCAGATGGAGGTGATTCGGACCGATCAAGACGGGAACGTCACGTACATCGCGTTGGACCCAGGCTTCAACCCCTGGGGGCAGCTGCTTCGTTCGTACGATCTGCCGGTGTCGAGCAAGTTCGACGAGATATTGACCAAGCTGGTGCCCCTGGATACTCCGGGTGCACCACCGACCATCGCAGGTCAGCCGGTCAAGTCGCCACGCGAACTGCAGGAAGCGCTCTACGGCCTGCTCGGTCTCAAGATGCCGGTGACGGCACCCGACCAGATCGACGCACAGAACCCGGCGAGCACGATCCCGGCGCTTGCAGCTCGATCTGTCACTGTTCCGTCCGCTGTTGCGACGGGAGAAGCGGCACCCGAGCCGCAGGTCGTCGAGCCTCTCGCGGAGCAGCCTGTTCCGGAGCCGTTCGACGAAGTCGCGACGGTTCCCGTGGTGGAGGACGTCAAACCCGCGCCGGTAGAGGTACTGATCGCGGATGACACACCCGTATCCACTCAGGTCTCCGTCGAGCACGACGATTCGTCGCCGGTCTCGACGGACAGCTCGCCGGTCAATGAGGCGCCGCTCAGCGTCGAATCGACTAGTGTGACGAGCGTCAACTCGTCTTCGGATAAGGAGAAGGTGCCTTCGGCATCTTCGTCCAGCTTATCGAGTTCGAGCGACGAACCTTCGGGCACATCGTCGGTCTCGAGGTCCTTATCCTCTACCTCGTCGGAGGACGAGACGGCTGCCTGAGACGCTTCTGTGTTTGTGTGTGCGAGGCTACGGCCCCGCTCGACCTTCCCTCCAGGGAGGATTCGAGCGGGGCCATTTGCATTTACGGGAATATATATTTATTGTATAATACAATAGTCCTCCGAATCTACCTGAGAAGGAGAAGAGATGCATAAAATCAGATCAGAGCAGTATGCGAATTTCTGCAATAGAGATGGGCCTCACGGGCTCATCGATCCACCCGATGAGAGCAGAGTTATCCTTGATGCAACAATGAGTTGCTTTGAGAAACTCTCGAACATTCTCGAGCAAGATGGGTTCGTCGAGTGCATCTCCCGAATCGAGTTGTGTATGGGGCATCGTAGCTCGGAGATCGGCGGTGTCATCTATGCGGTAGACGCAACTCCGAGTCTCTATCTCCGCTCTGCGCGACTTGATGTGGAGTGTGACGGCCGCAGCCTTGCGCGTATGTTGCTCCGCGCTGTCGGAGTACTTCCACAGACGATAGACGTCGCCATAAAGCGAGCAGAACAGAGCGCTCTTTACTTGGTGCTTTTTTCGCGCGAGCGTGTGGTTCGTGTAGATTCGCCTTCCCGGGTGTATGTAGAACCTGGTGTCTGCGAAGGAGACTGGTTGGATGTATCGCCGCCATCCGCACCTCTCTGCTGGTAGTGTTCGGAGGGCTCGGCCCCGTCGCCTTTTTAGGCGCCGGGGTCATTGTCCTTTCTGGTCAAATACCATCCGCCATCGAGCGCCCGGTACGCGCGCAATGTGAGCTCTGGCTTGAGTAGCATTTGATATTCGGCTGCGCCTTCGGCTTGACGTTTTGTACCGTAGCGTGTTTTGCCAGACTCGCCGCGCGGGTCAGATAACGGAGTGTGTGGTACAGTTTTATTCTTTCGTGGCATGTTGTAGAAACCTTGTCTAACTGTTATTATATACCTAGATGAGCGATTCATCAGACAAGTCGGGTAATTCGTCAACACCGCCAGAGAAATCGACGGTCATTTTATTGATCGGTGATATTGGTGACGTGACATGGCGTATGTTTATACCGACAATAGGTCTCGCGCTTGGTGGAGTGTATTTGGATAATCAGATGAATACTGGGCCTTGGCTCATGCTCACCGGAGCTATATTCGGTGCAGTCATCGCAGGTATTCTCGTTAAAAAGCAATTGCAAAGGGTTACTACAAAATAATGGATAAGCTACATATCAGTCTTGCCGCAGAACCTATCTTTCATATAGGGCCGGTTGCTATTACCAATGCAATGATACTTGGCGTGTTTGGCGTGGCTGTTATGCTCGGGATACTTTTTTATGCTGCTCGCGCACTTGAGCAAGGTAAGCGAAATCGCTTTCTCGGTCTTTTGCAGTGGTGTTTCGAAGGATTCCTCACGCAGGCAGAAGATATCATCGGAGATAAGCAGACAGCACGACGGATTTTCCCGCTCGCTATCACCATGTTCTTTACGGTGCTTATCACGTACTGGGTTGCAGCACTACCCGGCGTCGGAGTGATTACGTGGAATGAGATCCCACTGTTCCGCGGACTACCAGCAGATCTCAACTTTACGTTTGCCCTCGCTATCATCACTGTTGTAGCGTCACAGGTATACGCAGTGCGCAAGCATGGCTTCTTTGGTAATATCGGCCGCTACATCAAAAACCCTATCAAAGATCCTATCGGTGCATTTGAAGGTATTCTAGAATTCATAGGTGAATTTTCGCGCCTCATCGCGTTGAGCTTCCGTTTGTTTGGTAATGCGTTTGCCGGTGAGGTGCTACTAATGGTCATCTTGCTGCTTACCAGTTATGCTGCTGTCGTTGCCCTGCCGCTTGTCATGGTCTTTGAAATTTTCATCGGCTTCATCCAGGCATATGTATTCTTCGTCCTGACGCTTATTTTCACCTCCCTGGCCCTTCAGACACATGGCCACGACGATTCACATTCTTCCTCTCTCGATCACTCCCCTGCTGATACTTCTAAGAAGGCTGCAGTGGCAGAATAGTAGAGAGTGATATACAATTTAGGTAATAAATAAAAGGAGTTATAATAACATGGAAGCATTAGCATTTGGTCTCACCTACGCATTGCCAGCACTTGGTGCGGCTCTCGGTATTGGTTTTATTGGTGCAGCAGCACTAAACGCGCTTGGTCGCAACCCAGAAAAACTTAGCGATATTCGTACACTTATGATCACCGCTATCGTGTTTGCCGACGCACTTGCGATCATCGGTATCATCGTAGCGTTCATCGCACGCGCATAGGAATTTACATATGGAATATTACACACAACTAACAGTATTGGCTGCAACAGCTGAAGCGTCGGCTGACGAAGGTATTCTTGCCGCGCTCGGTATCGACTGGATGCTGCTCGCGATTCAGCTAGTTGCGTTTCTTGTGTTGGTATGGATTCTCCGTAAGTTTGTGTATCCTGTGTTCATTCGCATCATCGATGAGCGTGAAGAAAAGATCGAAGCAAGTGTAAAAGCTGCCGAGATTGCAGAACAAAACGCGGAATCTGCACAAGAAAATGTTCAGGCACTTCTTAAGGAAGCTCGCAAAGAAGCCAAAGAGATTGTCGCAACTGCCAAGGACGAAGCAACGGCTATGGTAGAAGCAAGCGATAAAAAGGCTAAGACTCGAGCAGATAAAATTGTCGCTGACGCGCACGATAAGATCGAAAAAGATGTTATCGCAGCTCGCAAGGCACTGCACAACGACACTATCGAGCTCGTTGCGCTTGCGACAGAAAAAGTCGTAGGTCAGATCACCAGTGCGCAGCTGGATAAGAAAGTCATCGACTCTGCTGTCAAGGAGGCTCGCTAGGCTATGGCAAAATTGAGTCGCCGTAAAATAGCAGCACTATGGGCAAGCGAGCTACTCAAAGGCCGCGATATCACTGGGCAAGTGGCGGCGTATCTTGTAGAAAGTCGACGTGTCGACGAAGCTACATTGATAGTGCGGGATACCGAAATTGCCCTCGCTGAACACGGCGTCGTTGTAGCGGATCTTGCGAGCGCCTACGCGATCAGCGCCGATTCTCGTGAAGCAATAGAAAAGTTTCTCGCTATCAAGATGAATGCCGACAAAGTGGCGTTTAGAGAATCTAGAGAACCTAGTGTTATCGGCGGTGTTCGCATCGAAACAGCTGGCAGGCAACTCGATGCAACATTAAAAACACGACTCAATCAACTGAAAGCAAGCAAGATATAGGAGATACAATGGCAGAATTATCAGTTACAGAATTATCCCAAGAACTCCGCGACGCCATAGCTAAGCTTGACGTCACTGGTGATCTTGAAACCGTCGGCGTGGTAACACGTGTCGGTGACGGTGTTGCATGGGTGCACGGTCTACGGAGTGCAGGCTACAGCGAAGTGCTCCTCATCGAAGGCTCAAACGGCGAGACGGTCGAGGCATTCGCACTCAACCTCAACGAAGATGAAATCGGTGCAGTGCTACTTGGCAGTGACGAAGCAGTACGCGCAGGGGCAAAAGTTACCCTCAAAGGAACTGTGCTCGACGTGCCTGTCGGTCCAGAACTCCTTGGTCGTGTAGTTGACCCACTCGGTAACCCACTTGACGGCGGACCAGCCATCAATGCAAAGCAGCGCGGACTCGTCGAGCGCGAAGCTGTTGGTGTGATTGGCCGTAAGCACGTACATGAGCCTATGATGACTGGTATCATGTCTATCGATGCCATGTTCCCTATCGGCCGTGGACAGCGTGAGCTTATCATCGGCGACCGCCAGACTGGTAAGACAGCCATCGCTATCGATACGATGATCAACCAAGGTCGCCAAAAGACTGGTGTGATCAACGTATACGTTGCGATCGGTCAAAAGCTTTCGAAGATTGCCCGACTCGTTGAGCGTCTCAAAGAAGAAGGCGTCATGGATCAGACTATCATCGTGGCAACTGGCCCGAGCGATCCAGCATCACTCCTCTACTTGGCGCCGTATGCAGGAACTGCTATGGGTGAATATTTCCGCGACAACTCACAGCACGCGCTCATGATCTACGACGATCTTACAAAGCACGCTGTTGCGTATCGTCAGATGTCACTGCTCCTTCGTCGCCCACCAGGCCGCGAAGCGTTCCCTGGAGATGTATTCTATCTTCACTCACGCTTGCTCGAACGCTCAGCAAAGCTGTCCGACGATCTCGGTGCAGGCTCGCTTACCGCTCTGCCTATCATCGAAACACAAGCTGGTGACATTTCTGCCTACGTCCCGACAAACGTCATCTCTATTACCGATGGTCAGATCTTCCTTGAAACAGACTTGTTCAATCAGGGAATTCGTCCGGCTATCTCTGCGGGTCTCTCTGTGAGTCGTGTTGGTGGTGACGCACAGACTAAATCGGTTAAGTCTGTTGGTTCACACCTCAAGCTTGGCCTTAGCCAGTACCGCGAACTCGCGAGTTTCGCACAGTTTGGTAGCGATCTGGACGAAGCGACCAAGAGTCAGATCGAAAAAGGTCAACGCATGACAGAGCTACTTAAGCAGCACCAGTACACTCCAGCAAGTGTCTGGGAGCAAGTTGCAAGTATCCACGCAGTGTCCGAAGGCACATTCGACAAAGTGTCAGTCGCCAAGATCAAAGAAGCGCAGGCAGCACTATTGACTCGTCTATGGACAGATCATAAGAAGGATATGCAGGAACTTACTAAGGGCAACGAGAAGGTTTCAGCTGACTCAAAGTACGCAAAGCTTATCGAAAAGACCGCAAAGACTGTCGCAAAGGGATTTGAGGACTAATAATGCCCGGAACGCAGCAACTAAAAGGCCGTATCCGCTCTGTTAAATCAACAAAGCAGATCACCAAAGCCATGCAGCTTGTAGCTGCGAGCAAGATGCGTAAGGCGCAAGAAGCCGAACAGGCGTCTGACCCCTACACGCGTACCGCAAACGAAATTCTGACACATCTTGCGAGCCAAGGTGTCACAGATCAGCATCCGTTGTACCAGCAGCGCGAAGACATCAGTTCTCGCCTACTCATAGTCGTGGCGACAGACAAAGGACTAGCTGGGGCATACGACGCAAATGTGCTTAAGCTCTACACAAAGCAACTATTAGACGACGACAAAGCTGGTGTTAAAAACCAAACAATCGCAATTGGTCGTCGGGCAAATCGATTTGTATCAAAGCTCAAAAACACAGAAGTCGTTGCCGCGTATCAAGACTTGCCGGATGATCCATCAGGTAGTCAGTTGCGTGCTATTGTCGACCAGGCTATCGCCAAATTTGAGGCAGGTGAAGTCGACGCAGTGGACGTGGTGTACACGGAGTTTATCTCTAGCGTCAATCAGCAGGCCAAAACACAGCGTATCTTACCGGCAGGGTATGAGACCGTAGAGGTCTCTGAAAATGTGCGCGAAGCCGAGTTTGAGCCAAGTGCCGAAGAAGTACTCGAAGCGGTGACCTATCGCCTCATTGAAGCACAGGTGTATCATGCGCTACTCACCGCTCGTGCCAGCGAATACATTATGCGTATGCTCGCTATGAAAAACGCGACAGACAACGCCAATGACCTGATAGAAGACTTGACACTTGCCATGAACAAAGCTCGACAGGCTGCGATCACGCAGGAGCTTGCCGAGATCAGCGGTGGCGTGGAGGCGCTAAGTGAGTGAGTATTCTTGCCGAGGCTCGGCTGCACCTTTTACGTTTGCGGCCCAAGATCCGTGGGCGAGCATGGAGGCGCTTGCATCTTTAGAGAGCAGGAGACGAGATACGGCGCATAAGTTAGCAATGGAAGCTATAAATACAGCGAATGATGAACAAGGAGGAAACGATGATGAGTAAAGCACCAACAGTAACAGATACAGGCCATATCACCCAAGTAGTGGGTGTGGTTGTAGACGTGGAGTTTTCAGGTGATGCACACTTGCCAGCGATCTACGATGCACTTCATGTAGAGCAAGGCGGTAAAACAATCACTCTCGAGGTTGCACAGCATCTCGATGAGCATACAGTGCGTGCGATCGCACTTAGCAGTACCGACGGTATTCGTCGTGGTCAAGACGTGGTGGCAACAGGCGCGCCTATCAGCGTGCCTGTTGGTCCAGAAACACAGGGACGTATGTTTAATGTCGTGGGCGAGCCTATCGACGAGAAGCCAGCGCCAAAAAACGCACCACGCGCCCCTATCCACCGTGCGCCACCACCACTCACAGAGCAGGCAAACTCGGCTGAGATTCTCGAAACCGGTATCAAGGTAATCGACCTCATTGCCCCACTTATGAAGGGTGGAAAAGCAGGGCTCTTCGCTGGAGCTGGTGTTGGTAAAACGGTTCTTATTCAAGAGCTTATTAACAACATCGCCGAATATCACAAAGGTAACTCTGTGTTCGCTGGTGTTGGTGAGCGTACTCGTGAAGGTAAAGACCTCTACGAGGAGCTTGCTGAAAGTGGCGTGCTCGACAAGACTTCGCTGGTCTTTGGCCAGATGAACGAACCGCCAGGAGCACGTCTTCGTGTAGCCCTGAGCGGTCTTGCGATGGCAGAGAGCTTCCGCGATGAGGGTAAAGATGTGCTGCTCTTCGTGGACAATATCTTCCGCTATACGCAAGCTGGAGCAGAAGTGTCTGCCCTGCTCGGCCGCCTGCCAAGTGCCGTGGGTTACCAGCCAAACTTGCAGCAAGAGATGGGTGCGCTGCAGGAGCGAATCACTTCTACAAAGAACGGTTCGATCACTTCTGTGCAGGCCGTATATGTGCCAGCAGATGACTTTACTGATCCAGCACCAGCAACGACATTTGCTCACCTCGATGCAACTATCGTGATGAACCGTGCGCTCACTGAAATCGGTATCTACCCTGCTGTGGATGTACTCGATAGTACTAGTTCAAGCCTCGACCCAGAAATCGTAGGAGAAGAGCACTACCGCGTCGCCCGTGAAGTGCAGCGTGTATTGCAAGAATATAAAGATTTGCAAGATATTATCGCTATTCTCGGTATGGAAGAGCTTTCTGACGAACAGAAGCAGACAGTTAACCGTGCACGCCGTTTGCAACGATTTATGGCACAGCCGTTCCATGTTGCTGAGCAGTTTACTGGTAACAAGGGCGTGTACATCAAGCTCGAAGACACTATCAAAGATGCTTCTGACATATTGGCTGGCAAGTACGACGACAAGCCTGAAAGCTGGTTCTATATGGCACCAGGTGCGCTAAGCGAAAAGAAGGACTAAATGCAGTTTCAACTCGTCACATTGTTGGGTGTCAAAGTAGACCGCGATGTCTATGAGGTTATTTTGCCGACAGCCGACGGTGAGATTGCAGTCTTTCCTGGACATGAGCCGCTTGTAAGCGTTGCAGTACCTGGTGCAATCGCAGTCCGCTATGCTAAGGGCGATGCAGAGAGTAAACTTGACTACTTCGCTATTAGCGGCGGCGTGATAGAGGTGTCGCCAGAAGTGCTCAAGGTGCTTGTAGACGAAGCTGACAGCGGCGATGATATCGTAGAAGCTGAATCAAAAACAGCGCTCGAACGTGCGCTCAAGATGAAGGCCGAGGCGAAAGACCAAGTGGAGCTAGAAAAAGCTTCGCAACTGGTCGATCGTCATGCGGTACGACTCAAAGTTGCCGACTTGCGACGACGACATCGCAGGTAATAGGTCGCAAATATAAATCACCTCTTCGCATGAAGGGGTGATTTTTATAGTATCAAAGATAAAAAAAAAGGGGGGGGTGTTCCCCGCCAGTACGTGAAATTACGAACTGGCGGGGACCCACATGTCAGGAGTCGAGTCGCGTGCCTCCCGCCGCTTGTGCTTCTTTGCAGAAGCCTGGCGTCGGGAAAAGGATACTGACACTATCCCTCCAGGGTGTTGGCTCTGCGCCGTCTTGCCGCAGCAGTAGCCTGTAGCGCTCAACGCGACCGTCGAGCGGACCGTAGTGACGTATCTCGAATACGTCTCCGTAGTTGACTCGGACGTGAGCCCACGGTGACTCGTGGCCGTCGACTCGTTCGTTGTTCACGAATGACTCGACGCCGTCGTCGGCGACGGTCGTCCATTCGCCGTTCACCAGCAGCTGGAGCTGCAGTTCTACTGTCTCGTGGATCACACTCCTGCCACTCGCCGCGGCGTAGTTGGTAGCATCTCCGGTTTCGGAGGTGCTTGCAAAGTCGCACAGTGGCGGGTAGATGCCGAGGCTGAAAAAGCCCCCGCTCGCAACCGGCTCTGCTGCCGCGAGGCCGTTGCTGAGCGCAGACGTAGCCGCGACGGCCACGAATGTTGTGTAGAATCTTTTCCAAAAAGACGTCATGTACACTCCTGAATTGTGGGGGTTCAACTCCGAAGAGTTTTGTGGCTAGTTGGCCACATAGATATATACTATAGCACATTATTATTAATATGTCCATACAGTGTAGCGTATGTGACTCTGATGTCGAGCGCCGGTGTCGATGATGACGCTGTCTGTGTTTACGGCATTTCATAAACATGGATTAATTGTTAAAATTGATAGTAATGAACGACATAGCACAACTTTACACTCACGAAACAATTGACCTTGGAGCACTTTCGCTAGAGAAATGGCCAGGCTCAGTAGCAGTCAAATCTGGTGTCGACGCGAGCGGCGAGGTGCTGAGTGACTTAGACGCCTATTATGTGCCAGTGGAAGCGCATGCGGCAACACGCTGCATTGATGGTCGGCACGACCCTGCTCTTGATGAAGCCCATTTAGGGCCACAAATGCCAGGTGGTGCGCCCGGTGCAGCACTTGCCTATCGACTGGCTGCAGATGATGGCGACCTGACGAGAGCGACGTTTTTTGACGATGCTGAGTCGATGATTGAGACTTTTTTGCGCTTAGATCTTTCGCCGGGCGGGCACAAAGACGACAGAGCCGACGAAAGTCGACTTGGGTGTGGAGCACTCGATAGCATGTCAGCGATTGTGGCAAATATGACAGACTCACAGCTCGTGGAAGATCATAAACGCGTAGTGAAGCAAATTCTCGGCGATGACTTTTCGCGTGATGATTACCTCAGGGTGCTTGGTGCGGCGCTGGTGCTCCAGAGTCGGTCGGAAGAATACTTCCGTGACAACTCAAAAGTACTCGACACACTTGAAGAAAAAGCACCAGGTAGTATATCGGTACTTGAAGGTACGCACGAAGAAGCCTATGTATTTGTAAACTTTATAGATGACACTACGTTTTCGTCTAACAAATTCTCATCGCATTTTGGGGTGCAAGCATTTGGCTACGACATTTGGCGCTCTCGGCAACTCGCGCGCCGGTTGTTTGGCGTGGCTCGCACCGATGCGATGTATAAGCGTTTTGTCCATGCACGCGTGATGATCACGGTAGCGACACTCATGACGCTTACCAACGGTTCGCAGCGACTTATCGTACGAGTCCCGGAAACATCGTAACTTCCGTAAAGTAGCACTATGCGGCTGTTGAAAGTATGCCGCGCACTTCTGCGGTACTTTTTGCGTGCATGAGCTTGTCGCGCAGCTCTGCTGCACCTTCAAAATCACGTACATAGATCTTGAAGAATCGTTTCAGTGGGTCAAAGGGTTGTTTTGCATACTTGTCGTGCAGGTCGAGCTGTAAATGTAGGAGATTCATGAGCTCATCACGGGTGTGTGTGCGAGGGACGGCTTCGAAAGCAAATGGATTATGGAAAATCCCTCGCCCTATCATCACGCCGTCGAAACCATACTGCTCGACAAGTTCTAGCCCATGAGTACGGTCGCGGATATCGCCGTTGATTGTCAGCAGCGTATGCGGTGCTATCTCGTCTCTTAGTTGCGTGATTGCCGATATGAGCTCGTGGTGCGCAGGTACTTTACTCATCTCTTTTTTGGTGCGCAGATGTATCGTTAGATTAACGATATCCTGGCTCAGTATGTGAGTAAGCCAGTCGCGCCATTCATCGATACTGGTGTAGCCAAGACGTGTTTTGACACTCACGGGTAGACCGGCTTTCTTTGCAGAAGCGATAGCCTGAGCTGCTAGTTCCGGCTGGCGGATGAGCGCTGAGCCACCGCTTTTGATAGCACTTTTCGCTGGACAGCCCATATTGATGTCGATACCATGGTAGCCGAGCTCTTTGCAATGCAGGGCAAGCTTTTCCATGTCTCCAGGCTCACCACCCCATATTTGAGCTACTATCGGATCTTCGTCGTCTGTTTTAACAAGGCGCCCGCCGATCGCTTTTTCGCCGGCATGCACCCATCCCGTTGCATTGGTAAACTCAGTAAACCATACGTCGGGCGCTCCGGCTTCAGCTACTACATGACGGAATACAACATCTGTGACCGCCTCCATGGGCGCAAGAATAAAGAACGGCTTCGGTAAATCCACCCAAAAATTATGCATACTACGAATCCGTACTGGTTTTTCCCTGTAAAGACTCTATAGAATCACGCATAGTTTTCATGGCCTCACTACCTATTTCTAGTACAGGGCTCCTGCGTGGCCCACCTTTGAGCGACTCGCGGTAGAATGGAAACTTTGTATTGTGCGGTGAAGCGTCACCAGTTGCAGGTAAGCCGGTTTCTTCGGTAGGCAGGTCGTCCTGTGCAACGCGACTTGTCCAGTCTTTGGAAAAATCCTTCGTACCAAAATGAACGCCAGGTTCACTTTCCTCGGCGAGGCGATTTATCGGATTGTACGGTTGTTTTTCATGATTAGTCATGATGTGTTCCTTTCATCTATCAATACTCACATTATCACAATATGAAGATTGGTAGATGCAGACAGAGAAGCATCTATGTGAGGCGCCGAATGACGCGCAGGTGATGCGGGGGGTGCATCAACAACTACGCGTCATCCGGCGGGGCAGCCCCTACGGGGGGCGAAAGAGGCTGCCACGTGGGTGATAGCTGGGATCGAACCAGCGACCTAACGATTTTGAATCGTTTGCTCTACCACTGAGCTATATCCCCGTGCCACGGCGGTTACCCGCCGCGGACTTGCTACTTCGGAACGCGACCGTTGTTGCAGTTGCATTCTTTGCGGGTTGCGGCGCCTTTGCCGCCATGACCGTAGTAGCCCTTTCCGCCGCAGTTCGAGTGTGGCTTCGTCTTGTCCATCTCTCTTTGCTCGTCGGTCTTGAAGAACATGGCGTCTCTTTCTCTCGATGAGCCACGGATTGTGACTCGACGTACCCCAGACTGGAATCGAACCAGCGACCTCCTCATTTCTTGCAACACGCTTCTCTTCCAAGATTGTGTCACCTGAGGTGCTCTACCGCTGAGCTACTGGAGCTGGGAAGCAACCGATCTGCTTGCTACGTTGCAAACTTCACGGTCGCCCCTCGGCTGCGCATGCATATCTTACGAACATTGCCGGACTTGTCGCGACACTGCCCTCATAGATTGCTTTCTCTGTCTGTTAAAGAGCACAGAGTAGCGCACAGCGAACTGCTCACGAAGCGTACCTCTTGATCAACTCGCTGTGCACACATCTGCACGAACACCATAGTACTGCTTTTATGGCGTTACGTCAATAGTATGACTAGATTTTTCCTGCGAGGAGGTCTTCTTCGAACTGATGTATTCCTGCGAGCGTCTGCTCGTAGTGCGAGGTATCGGGAAAGTCGAGATCTTGAATATGCTTCCATACGGCGTGGAGTAGACTGGTGAACCGCTCAAGCTCCTCTGTCGACACATCGATCAGCTCAAGGTGGACGATGTCACCGCTTTTGTCTGGCTCGACAAACTGCAGTACGCCGCGAGTCATAGTATAGCGCTGCCATTCACGCGAACGCTCGATAAGAAGCTTGTAGAATAGTAGTTGTTGCCGGTATTTATGTGCTTTTATCTTTTGATAGTCTTGACCTTTGTCCCACGAGGTCAATGCGCCTCCAGTTTTATAATCTGTCACGGTGGCGGTCATAGCATCTTTGTCGAACTCCACTACGTCGAGTTTACCGGTGAGGTGTACTTCGTCGCACCAGACATCTTGGTGGTTGAAGTTGAGTTCGGCTTGTTGTTCAGCGGAAAAACTGCTGTACTTAGCAGCGAGGAACGCACGCAGGGCGTCACTTCCCTTTTGTAGATACATGCCCGACTCTTCTTCAGTGAAAGGCATCCTGCCGAGCGACTTTTCAAACTCGTGCAAGATATCTTCTTCGGGCTGCGGTGATTTGTGCGCTCGTATATAGTCGTGTGCGCGCTGCAACGTGGCATGGATGGCAGTGCCGTAGTTGGCATGTGGGCTCGGGCTAGTCGGAAAACGCAGTAAGTTTCCAAGTAGAAATGCTTGTGGGCCGCCCTGTGTGATGTCGACAAAGGTGTTGACGTGCGTCGCGCTCAGTTTGTAGCGAAATAGCAACGGTGCTAAGTAGTCTCGCATAGTATTTGTAGGGATGGATACGATCGGTGCATACCAGTTGTGCATAGCTGCCTGGAGCGGCGTACTATGAGCATGCGCATCGGTTATAGCTTCTTCTGACAGCGGACTACCTACGAGGAAACTTGCGCGCAGCATTTCTTTTGCGCTGTCGTTTTCTTTTGCATACGAGATATCTAGCGTGTGTTTGGCTCGTGTCATAGCTACGTAGAACAGGCGCAGGCGCTCGTCGTAGGTGTTTGCCGAGCGATTGAGGCGGAGATTTGGCGGGAAGACGATACTGTCACTTCGGGAGCGAACTTTTTCACCCCATACGCTATCCGCCGCATTTACTATGTACACATGCTCAAACTCTAGGCCTTTGGAAGCATGAGCAGAGAGCAGTTGTATAGCCTCACTCTCTTGGCCGACATGACGGAGGCTGGTGATGCGGGTTTCGGTGTCGCGGTTTTGGGTGATGAACGCAAGGAAATCAACAAGACGTGGCTTTGTCATATCAACTTCGTGTTCGCGTAGTTTGCGGCGAATAGCCGAAAGATTTTCGAGGTGCATGATGTAGCTCGACGCGTCTTTTTCTAGGTCGTCTGCTGGGAAGAAATAATCTCGTAGGGGTGACACATAGTTGTCGTCTAGTTTTGTGGTGCCGAGGAGTACATCAATCATGCGCTCGAGCGGCATGTGCTCTGATTCTTTCGCGCACATCTGCAGCCAAGACCAAAACTGCTGCATATTGTCGTGGTGCTGCATGATCTCAAGCCACGACTGATGCGTGTTGCTGGCTTTGAGGCTGATATCCCACAGTGTTTCTGGTGTAATGTTCCATGAGGGGTGTGCGAGCAGCTCCGGTAGTAGTGAATTGGCGAGCGTATGGTCAGCTTCTGCAAGTGCAACCACTATGCGTCCGACATGCTCGAGTTGGCAAACCGCCTCGTCATCGAGTACGTTGTCACGCCTATCATAGCTGACCGGCACTTTGGCGTCAGATAAGTGTCCAAGTAGCCCCACCAAGTCTGCGTGGCGCCTCGCTATCACCGCGATAGATGAGGCTGGTTCGCCTGCATCGATACGTGCACGGATACTATGTGCGAGCCATGCGCGTTCGGCATCTGGCGTAGGAAGTTCAACGATCTTGGCACTCGCCTGCTGTGACGTGACGTGCGGCGTGAGGGTTTTGTCGAGGGTATCTATTGTGTGTTCAAGGCGTTCGCTCGCTTGTGTAATCACTTCTCGTGCACCGGTGAGTACTGGTGCCACGCTGCGATAATTATCGCGCAGTGTAATATGCTGTGTGCGCGGATATAACTCTGCAAATTTGATGATATTACCTACCTCGGCACCCTGGAAGCCATAAATCGCTTGATCGTCGTCCCCCACTACTAATATATTCGGTGCATCTTCCACTATGGGGTTATTCGTGAGGTTGCGAAGGATGCGCATCTGCGCGAGGTTAGTGTCTTGAAACTCATCGACCATGATATAGTGATATTTTTCTTGCAAGTCGTACCGCAGGTCGGGATTCACCTCGATAGCATGCACCACTTGCATGATCATATCGTCAAAATCAATCAACTCCGATTCTTGCATAATAGTCAGATATTTGTCGTAGATACCAGAGAGTGCGCGGAGCTTTGGTTGATACTTACTCGCTTTAAGGATAGGTCGGCGCTGCGAATCCATAGTCATCCACTCTTTTTTCCACGCAGTAAGTGGAGGTGTGACTTTCGGATGAGCGTCTGCCGCATCGATAGCGTGCTGTAGGCTCTGAGTCAAGACCTCAGAAAGCGGCTGCAAGGCATCGAGAGGCATCGACTCGGCGATATCGTGAATCTTTGGTATGATATCGGCCAGTTTGTTGCGAGTCGATTTGCCGATGCGATCCGTAAATGCTTCGGACACCAACGCACCTGCTATCTCAAGTGCTTCATCGGTCGCATTGAGTAGCGCGGTAAACTCAGCATTTGTCAGGCTGGCTCGCTTTAAGTCTGAGATAGCACGGATGATGTCGCTGATCGCCGTGTATTTGCCGTTCATCTGGCTTCGTAGTGGATTGTCGTAAGGGAGGTCGTCGAGGATGGAGGTGATGATACGGTGGATAGACAGCTCATCGGCCGGCTTGAACTCTGCGCCTCGGTAGAAATATTCTCTGTAGCGACTCATGATCTCGGTACCAAACGCGTGGAAGGTGTAAATGGATACATTGTAGGCACTGCGCCCAATGATGTCTGTGAGGCGTTTTTGCATAGCGACCGAACCACTTTCGGTAAATGTCAGGCAAAGAATATTTTCGGGAAGTTCATCTGTTTTTCGAAGTATGTTGGCCGCGCGCATACTTAAAAGCTCTGTCTTGCCTGTGCCTGGCCCAGCTACGACCATCACTGGCCCGTCGATAGCATCGACTGCGGCGCGCTGGTGTTCGTTAAGTTTTTTGTAGCGAGATTCAAATTCCATTATTACTAGTATAGCGCAGATCGCCATTGATGGTATCCGTACCACATCTAGCCATATCGTATAACCGTCACTACGCAGCGCGATGAGAGAACGAAGTAGATATGTGGCTTACGGCTTGTTTCATGGCTGTGCCGCCAAGCTCAACTATACGCGGGTAACTCTCAATTACTTCGTGTGCGGCGCGCATGCGAGCATCCCATCGTTTCATGCAGCGGGGATCTGTGATGCTCAGATGCGCACCGTTGAAGTTTTCAACACTGAGGTTTTCATATGGATCAAACTTCGGCTTCCAGCGATTGCCCTGACCCATGATATCGCCCACGAAGTTTGTGACGTGTCCAAAGGTATCGAGCGGCATATGCTCCGCCGCTTTGCCTGCAGCGCCGCTCAAAAGCGTAGGTACTTCTTTTGCATGTTGAAATAACATGCGTGGATGAAATGCCAACGTGCGCGGGTATTCAAGTAGCGCGTTTGCCGGCAGTGTCAAAAACGCAGTCGCGGCGTGGAACTCGTTGAATATCATGTGCGGTAGTTTGGGTAAGTCTCTTGCTAAGTCTATGCCGTCGGGAAAGCATGCTACACGGTAATCTCCTACGATGACTTTTTTGCCTACATAGGGTGCTTTTGCTGTCACGCCAAGTGCATGCATACTACCTCTCGAGTCTCCATCTGCCCACAGATTGTCCGGATCGCGGTCTGCGCGTTTGTTCATAAAATCGGCAATTTCTAGTATGTTGCATACGCTTTTGCCAAAATGACCCCGCCTATCCCAGTTTTGTTGTGGCGAAATAAATACAGTATCTATGCCTACTGCCGCAGCGCGCTGAGCATGGTCGGCGTTGAGACCTCTGTCATGAGTGAGCCAGGCTGCGGTAGCGACTATACCGACATCGATAGTGCGGTGCTTAGCGTGGGTGGAGGTTACTTCGTACCATGTACCATTCTCCATCTGCACACGCTCTTTTGTTATGTGCGAGCTGGCCGTTTCATCTGTATATATTTCTTGCGTGCTAGCTACCGGATTATAGAATTCATCCATTAAAAAATCCCCGCTTTTATCGCGGGGCATAGTATCAGTGTCGTTTGGTTTTTCTGCGAATGATGCTGTTTCTGCATGTACTGCTGTCATCTCTCACCTTTTTTACGTGTGGTGAATGTCAGTATACACCTGCCGCTTACGCTTGTAAACTGCTTTTTGCTCACTACTGTTGGCGGTGGTATACTGATACATATATGACAGAGCAAAGCTACGACGACCTCGCTATAGAACAGATTGCCAAAGATCGATTTGGGATTGATATCGAAATCCGTCAAATGATTGCTCGAGAAATTCCGATCAGTCATACCGGCGAGGCCAGTGTTTTTTTGTCGAAGAAAAAACAGCTATATGCGTATATCCACGGCCAGTCCAACTTTGTACTTGGTGATATCCAAAAGATCGTGTCACGAATGGGTCTCAAGGCTGAGTTATATGTACCACCGAAGGGTCAGCCGCACTATTTTGATGACATTGCACGAGATAAATTTCGCGCAACATACCCTGGTCGTGCGGCAAGTTCAGAATCAGACTTGCGGTACTACAAGACACTCGCTCCGTACAATCCTGCGCTCATCGTGATTCATGAAGTGAAAAATGGTGAGATTAAACAATTTGATACTGACGCGTCAAGCAGCTGGAGAACTGTTGCGAAATTCGCTTACCGACGCATTAAGACGTCCTGACGGTTCAGCTTGCTCTGGATGCTGTATAGATTGGCGGAGTGAACGGTAGCGATCAAACAATTTGCCAGGTTCAAATATACCGCTTGCACCAAGCGTAAAGTTACCCATCTCCACCTCGCAGGGATCTTCTGTCCTTTCGAGCGCAGATGCTGTGAAGCTGGAAATCTCTAGGGAATTCTGGCCGAGCAATATAGCCTGTCGCACGCAGGAGGTGGAAAATTTGCGACGTAGTATAGGGTCGACATAGTACCAATTAAGGCTGACGAGCGCGTCAGGCGCTTGAGAGGAGAGGAATGTGTACACTTCCCCATATTCTCTTACGGGTACTTGACTGAGGCCGTTCGTGTCCTCTGCGCCAACGACTAAGTCTGCAGTTCGTTCGCTCATGGATTTTCTCATGATAGCTCCTTTCGTTGCTGTCTGACATCCGTTTTACGCCCGCTAGAGTTTTTTGTCAAGCACAACGAGGTGCTCAATATGGGGTGTACGAGGAAAGAAATTATAACCGCGATGCGCACGAATGCCATATGTTTCGGCGAGCTTGGCGACGTCTCGCGCTTGGGTGACTGGATTGCAGCTAAGGTAGATGATACGATCTGGCGCAACCTCGAGTAGACGTGCAACGACGTCCTCGTGTAGACCAGCACGCGGCGGATCGACGATGACGGTCGCGTCGCTAGTAATATACTCAAGCGCCTGCTCGCTGGAACTTAGCACGGCTTTGGCCTGCTCGGTGCGACCAAGCTGCACAATGTTCTGTTCCATCTCTCGTACGGCGTGTTCGTTGACTTCTACGAGCGTGACGTCATTGCCGCCGATCGTGAGGCCGATAGTACCTACGCCGCTATAGAGGTCGATAACCGGCTTATCGGCTTCGATCCACTGCTTCATGTCGTCGAGTGCTTGCTCGTACACCGGCAAGTTTATCTGGAAAAATCCTTCTGTAGCATAACGAAACGGCACAAAATGAATAGTATCTTCGAGTACGGTGCTCGCGCCGGTATAAAGCCGCTTCGTGATGACGCTCGCTGGACTTTTTGGGTTTGAATAGATTATTTCACCGTTTGCGGCTACGTCGCTCAATGAGGTCAAGAGTGCTGCAGCATCGAACTCTTCATCTTTGACATACAGCTGCCAGGCAGTCTCCTCTGCTAGATTACTCCTGATAAGGAGGGTCTTGAGTGTGCGACCCCCTATGCTCAGGTTGTTTAGCTCGGCGAGGATTTTCTGAGATAACTTCGTGATAGCCGGCGATGCCAAGCTGGTTTGTTCGACGGCTATTTTTGTATGTGAGCCACGGCGAAAAAACGCCAGGCTGAGCTTTTCTGTGTCGGTGTCGTACCAGAAGCTGTATTCTACTTTATTGCGATACTCGTATTCGACACCATCGGTGTAGGTATCGATAGGATTTGGCAGTACGATGTCGTGGAGTTCAAACGCTTCTTCGATAAGTGCGGATTTGTAGTGCGATTCGGCTTCAAACTTCATGATCTGCCAAGGACTGGTGCTTAGGTAGCTTTCTGAGTCTTTTGGCTCTATGCGTTCATCTGACGGGGTTTCGACATGTGTGACGATACCCTCAAGGTACGAGGTTCTTACTTTGACAGGCTGTACGACTACGGTTTCATTTGGCAAGCCGCCCCACGCAAAGCACTTTTTGCCAGAGGCAAGTGTTCCGATGGCTTGTCCTCCGCCAACTATGCGGTCGAGCGTCACCGTGACAGGTTCGAGAGTTTTTCTAGGCATGCTGTACAGTATACCATCTCTTTGTCATGCGAGCTCGTGCTCCTGTGGTGGAAGTGATTATGCTTGACTTTGCACTACTATAGTATAAAAGATATAATAATATTGACAAATATGTAAAACTATGGTAGTATTGAATCATAACAAAACGCAGTATTTTATCAATAATGTGTCACACGAGAGGTATAACAATATGAGCCAAGAGATGAAAAGCCTACAAACAATCAACGTCGAAAAAGATCCACAGACCGTGAATGTCGATGGATTCGACAACATTATAGATGACAACTTTAGCAAGAATGAGCAAGAGTCTCTTCAGCGTGAATATTATGCAGGTCTCACAGATCAGCTTATTGAGGGACTAGGATGGGTCGTTGACGAAGCTGAGCGCGAAGTGCTTATATCTAAAGTGACCATAGCCCTTGAAGGAGGCGAAGATCTCGAAAGTAAAACTGCCAATCTTCCGCATGTCATAGAAGCGTACAATACGATGAAGCAGGTACGAAGCGAGAGCGACGTGGAAGTACAAGATGTTGAGAACGAGCAGTCACCTCGCCTCCCTAAAACTAAACGCATGCTTGGCCGATTTGCGGCAGCTGCGAGCGGTGTTAAACAAGCTGTGTCGAAAACGGCAGATTATGTCGAGCAATCAGCGTCCGATGCACTTAACTATGCGGGAGCGAAATACTTTGTCACTTCTCAGAGCGCTGCCGAAAAAGTAGATTCGTCCGCGAGAGCTGCGCATGGCGTATATAAACGCGGTATGGACAAGATGGCTACAAATGAAGATGATACGCGCAAAATGCGTGCAGCCAAGAAGATGGGACGCTTTGGTCTCAAAGCTGGTGTGATCGCAGGCGCAGTGACAGGAATTGCGGCAGTATACGGTGGATATCGTGCGGGAGCTGCAACACTTGAGCACATCGATCATATCGTCGTGCCTGGTACAGGTTCAGCGCCTGATCAGAATGTCATCAGTGGTGACAAAGTGACTCTTGGCTACGAAGCCGAAGCCGGACCGCTTGTGGGCGCCATGCCATACGAACAGTCTGTGGAAAGTGGTGTCCAGAAGTTTATCGATACACTTAGCGGTATGAGTAACGGTGAAAAAACAGGTACAGGCTTCTCTCAGGGTGCTGATGTTATCCGTGATGCTGCTAGTCGGCTTTCGCCAGCAGAGCAGAATCAGCTTACTCTCAACCTTCTTGGTGATCCGTCGGGAGAAAAAGGTATCTTGACTGTTGCCCACAACTCACCGCAAGGTCAGTTGATGTCACTTCTCGGATTTGACACTTCCGCGCTCAAGGATACCGGCGGCGCAACTATCCATGAAACTCGTGTATCAAATGACATCATGGCAGATGCATCGTACACAATTGCTGATGCGGAGAAATTCAACTCTGCGGTCGCGAGCGGTGATGTAGTCGGCGTACTCCGTATGCTTGCTAACACCGGCGAAAAAGGTGCAGGCTATGCTACCACCCACGCTGGTGCACTCGCAGTACTACCGGAAGATCAGGTGTTTTATAACGCCCTTAATCCCGGTAATGCGTCTGTGACAACAGAGCAAACTGCAAATGGCACACTTACGACCATTACTCCAAATGTAACTGCCGCAGAAAGCATACTCGCTCGTAACACTGGCATCCGTCTGACGCCAGAAGCTAGCGAAGCCCTCGAAGCAGCTTTCGACCCTACTGTGTCGAACGAACAGGTAGCGCATGAGGTTGTAGATGCTGCGCAAGAAGGTATCAACAACACTCCGTGGTTGCCGCCTGAGGCAAAGCAAGGTATTAATACTGCCGTAGAGACTATCAGCAGTGCGATGGACTTCGTTGCTCCCGCGCAACAAGTCGCTCCACAGTCAGCACCTGCGCCAATGCAAGAGATGGTTCAGCAAGCTGCCCCAGCTGTGCAGCAGGCTGTAAATACCTTTGTGCCACCGGCACAACAAGGTATGGTGAATGACTTCCTTGGCCAATTCGGTGTTAAGTAAATCACGAAGTTTTTAAAAGCAAAATCGCCGCCCCTTTTACAGGAGCGGCGATTTTGCTGCTCGACTGCGGGGCGGCGGTTACCAGCCGTCGATTTGTTCCACGAGCCGCTCGAGATCTTTGATCACCTCGCGTCGGGCATCGAACGAGTCTGAAGCCGGGATCATCTTCTCCGAGGACGGACGGAGAGGGTCTTTGAGCATGACGGGATCTGGTGTCGCAGCCTTCATGCGGGCCAGGACCTCTTTGACTCCATCGCCTCCGTAGCTGATGTTGATCTGCCACTTTTGGCAGATCAGGGACGCCAGATCCGGGTCGTTCTCGCAGGACTTGCGAGCGCGTGCTTCGAGCGCTTCGAGTCGCAACGCGGACACGCTGTGACGCGAGGCGAAGATCTCAGGTCGACTCGTATGCTGGATGAACTTCGGTGCCTCCAGAGATACGTATTTCAAGCTCATTCTCATACCTACTTCTATGTAGCCTTCGGATGGTCAACTCATTAAAACATATTTATCTAGTATTTGTCAATATGCTACAATGGTGCTAATGGTTAAAAAAATAACAGAGATAGATCCGTGGCTTGAGCCCTACACCGATAAATTAAAAGCTCGGAGTTGGCATGTGCTTGAAAATTCTAGAAGAATCTTGAGCGGTAAGTCTGTCGAAGAGTTTGCACTCGGCTACCTCCATTTCGGTCTTCATGAAACTCCCGAAGTTTGGGTATTGCGCGAATGGGCGCCGAACGCATCGCGTGTCGTGCTGGTCGGTGACTTTAGCGATTGGCAAGATGAGAAGCCCTACGAATTTGAACGCAGCGGTGATGAATGGACGCTGAAATTACCCAAAAAACTCCTACGGCACGCTGATAATTACAAGCTCCACATGTACTGGGATGGTGGCGATGGATATAGGCTGCCTGCATATACTACATACGCAGTGCAAGACGATGAAACGAAAGACTTTACCGCGCAGGTGTGGGCACCAAACCATGAATTTACGTGGACAGACAAAGCGTTCAAACCGCCGTCTGGCCCACCGCTCATCTACGAAGCACACGTAGGCATGAGCTCAGAAGAAGAGACGGTAGCAAGCTACAGCTACTTTGCCGCGCACGTCTTACCTCGCATCAAAAAAGCTGGTTACAATACGGTGCAGTTGATGGCTATTGCCGAGCACCCGTACTACGGCAGCTTCGGCTATCATGTGTCGAATTACTTTGCGCCAAGCTCACGCTTTGGTACACCAGATGAGTTTAAAATGCTCGTTAATACAGCGCACAGCATGGGGCTACGGGTGATTATAGATATCGTTCATTCGCATGCGGTGCGCAACGAAGCAGAAGGACTCGGTCGGCTCGACGGCTCAGAGAATCAGTACTTCCATGCTGGTGAGCGTGGCCATCACGCTCAATGGGACTCCCGTACTTTTGATTACGGCAAGCCGGAAGTGGCGCATTTTCTGCTGAGTAATTGTCGTTACTGGATAGACGAATTCCATATCGACGGCTATCGCTTCGATGGCGTGACGAGCATGCTGTACCACAGCCATGGCCTCGAAAGATCGTTTTCGAGCTACGATGATTACTTCGATGGTGATGTTGACCTCGATGCCCTCACCTACCTGACGCTGGCGAACGCAGTCATACACAGCGTCAATACTAACGCCATAGTTGTGGCCGAGGACATGAGTGCCATGCCAGGTTTGGCGGCATCTATCGATGCGGGTGGTGTCGGGTTTGACTATCGTTTGAGTATGGGGGTGCCTGATCTTTGGATAAAGACGCTCAAGCACAAGAAAGACGAAGAATGGGATCTTGCAAACTTACTACATGAACTAACAGCGCATAGGCCAGAAGAAAAAGTCATCAGTTACGTTGAAAGCCACGACCAGGCGCTTGTTGGTGACAAAACATTGATATTTCGGCTCGCAGATAAAGACATGTATGAGCATATGGCGGCAACTGACGACAATGTGCATATCGAGCGTGCCATGAGTTTGCATAAAATGATACGACTCTTTGTAGCCAGCACGCATGGCGGCGGGTACCTGAACTTTATCGGCAATGAATTCGGTCACCCAGAGTGGGTAGATTTTCCTAGGGAAAATAATGCCTGGTCGTACCTCTATGCGCGTCGTCAATGGAGTCTTGTCGATGACAAGAAATTGAAATACCCTATGTTGGGTGCGTTTGACAAAGCGATGACGGGACTGTTGCGTAAGCTCGACGGAGAGATTGAATACCGCTATATCCACCAGGAAGACCATGTGGTTTCGTATGTTCGAGACGGACTGCTGTTTGCCTACAACTTCTCTCCGACTGAATTGTACACTGACTACGGCGTTCCGACGCCAGACGGCGCATATGAGGTGATCTTGACGAGTGACGACGGGAAATTTGGCGGGCATGAGCGAATTGACCCATCTGCGCCATACGTCTCAGATGGACAGCTTAAGTTGTATCTACCTGCCCGTACCGCAATCGTGTTACGCAGCACAGGCATATAGTAGCTAAAAAATAGGCTTTTTTGTCCAGCTTTACTCGTTATCTTTAATGATGTACCCAAATCCACGCATAGTCTGTATCAGGTTGCGATCACTGAACGGCTTGTCGATCTTTCTTCGTATATAATTGACAAAAACCTCGACATTATTGGGCTGGACATTGGCGTCAAATTCCCATACATTGGCTATGATATTCTCTTTACTGACTGCGCGGTTTTTACTACGTAGCATGTATTCCAGTATAGAGAATTCTTTCGATGTAAGTATCACCTCTCGATCGGCACGTCGTACGGTTCGATCCGCGGTATTGAGCTCTAGGTTGTCGACAGTAAGCGTTTCCGATGATTTGTCATGCGAGCGTCGGAGGAGCGTGCGCACCCGCTCGAGCAGCGACTGAAGCGCGAAGGGTTTGGCGATGTAATCATCAGCACCATGGTCAAGTCCGCGCACGATGTCTTCAGGCTGATCTTTTGCGGTCAACATCACGATCGGCGTATGGTTTTCGTCGTCTCGTAGCCGAGTACATACTTCGATACCACTGCGCTTTGGCAACATGACATCTAGCAAAATTAAGTCGTACTCGCCCGTCGAGGCTGCCGAGTACCCGGCCTCGCCGTCGTACTCAACGTCTACTACGTATCCTTCGTTCATCAAGCCCGCTTTGATTGCGCGAGCGATTTTGTGTTCATCTTCAACTACGAGTATCTTCATATATAAGTAGTATAGTGTGTAAAGCTTAGCTGATTCTTAAGGGTTCCTAGCTGCGACGTTACGTTTTTGCAGCTATGTGATATTTATCGCACATAGCGTATGTGGCGTCTGGTATGATAGTGAAATGAAAATCATAGAATTCATCAAAACTAACAACACACTTTTGCGTCGACTTATTATCACGCTATTTGTTTTTGCTATGGCTACAGGAGTCTTTTTTACTATCGCAAAAAATGTGGTAGATGGTAGTGTTCTAGATTATGATGAGCAGTATTTGCTCGCAATAAATGAACGTGCGAACCCGACGCTCGACACATTCTTTACATTTGTTACGGATCTCGGCGGAGTCTTAGCTGTCAGCCTTGTGACTATAGGATTATTGTTATATTTCCTAAGAAAGAAGCTTTACTACAAAGCGCTCCTCGTTGCAGCGGGCGTAGGTGGTGCGGCATTGCTCAATGTCATTTCCAAGGCGTCTTTTGCTCGCGAACGCCCAGATCTATGGGGTCAGTTGATATCAGAGAGTACATTTTCATTTCCTAGTGGTCACGCGATGGGAAGTAGTGCGTTGGCGTTCACGATTATTGCGTTGCTTTGGAAAACGCGGTGGCGCGTACTAGCGCTAGTGCTCGGTGTGTTGTATCTTGTCATGATCGGATTTTCTCGACTATATCTGGGTGTTCACTACCCTACTGATGTGCTAGCTGGCTGGACACTGAGTCTTGCATGGGTCGCAACTGTTGCTACCATCATCTATACGCGGCGTCAGTACGTAGCCTCCAAAAGCACACTGGCTCAGACGAGCCCTAGGGATGATATATGAGTCGTACCTTCAGAAAAATTCTCATTATTTATAATCCCAAGAGTACTGGTGATGGCGAAAAAAATGCACAGCAACTCTACGACGACCTACGCCAGGCAAATTGCCAAGCGGACATACAGCTAGTACAGACGACTCATGCGGGACACGCAGAAGAGATTGCGCACGAGCACGCCGGCACTACCGACCTGACCCTTCTTGTGTCGTCGAGTGGTGACGGCGGGTATCACGAGCTTATAAATGGTGTAATTGCGAGCGCAAATGAGCAACTGGTAACGGCTGTATTGCCGTCTGGCAATGCAAACGATCATCACCGCGCCGTTGGCTCAGAGAATATTGTAAGTAGTATTGTGTCTGGAGACTTCAGGCGAATCGACGCGATCAAAATATCATCGAAAATCGGTAGTCGCGATTGGTCAAGATATGCCCATTCGTATATAGGTCTAGGCCTAACTCCCGCTGTTGGCGAGCAATTTACAAAAGCAGATTTAAACTTTTTTAATGAAAAAATACTTCTACTAAAATATTTATTTCGCTACACACACGTTAGTATTGGGCACAAAGGCGCGCGGCGACGGCTAAGTAGTTTGGTGTTTAGTAATATTAGCCAGATGTCTAAAATTATTAAGATAGCAAAAGCTGGCGTGGTAGACGATGGTCAATTTGAAATTAGCGCTATAGTGTATCGATCTAAGCTACGCGTGTTTCTTGCGCTTATCAAGTCGACAACGTTTGGACTGGAGGAGCAAGGCTCTTACGAGAAATATGAATTCAACACGATAAAAAGCACACCCATACAGCTAGATGGCGAGGTGTACAATTTGGATAAAAACGTGGCCGTACGCGTTTCAAGTGCTCCTAGCATACTGCGCGTACTTATGTAATAAGCGTCTCACGTGCGCTCGACCTAGCTCAAAACATGTCGTCTACCATTGTCTAGATAAAATGCAAAAAGAGACACGATCGTGTCTCTTTTCTAAGAAGATTTGCACCAACAGATGTGACCTACTAACTAAATAACTGAACTATTGAACTTGATCGGTCACACATAATGATAATGTGCTGTATCACTTGATCTTCCTATATATAACTCTAGCAAACTCAACGTCAGGTCGTCAATGCTTATGGTTTATTTCACATCATTGCACTCAGGTGGATCTATACAACCCCCTTTAGCGTAAGCTGAGCAGTCTTTGACTACAAGTCTATTTTTTAAGTCGATCCACCTTCCTGCCGCTCATATATTTTCACGAAGTGAAAGCGTGACACAACTGCGGCATTAGTTTATTGCTGACGCCCAGGTGTGGGGAATATAAGAACCAGGTGTGAGTTTTGTGCTCGCTTGAGCAAAGAGTAAAATGTGACTTGTGGATCCCCACTTCAATTACTGAATCGGTAGTCTACGAATTTCACAAAATTTCGGTACCAAACGCATTGCTCTGTCCTCTACGCCCAAGTGCTTGCATAGTCCAGCAATCACAAGACCGTGCGTTACCCAAATCTCTTCCGTCGGTGGATCATTCATAATTCGCTCGGCCGCACGTAGTGCTGCATCGGGAAGTTTGTCCTGATCTAGCATTTTACGAAGCTCAGCTAAATCGACGCCGTGGTTAACTTCACTCAATCCTGGATACTCATGGAGATTCATAAAGCCCATCGATTCTGCCGTTTCGTGGGTGCGTCGCATCCCCGACACCGCCACGGTTTGAGTGAAATCAACAATGTCGTGGCGTGACCTCAGTACGTCTGCGGCAAGTCTCGCTTGATTGCGGCCTTCATCCATCAATGGAGCAGCATCACTCGCAAACGCAAGACTACCGCGATTGTTCGCCTGTGACAGCCCGTGTCGAATTAAGAACTTTGACATAAACATATATTACGTTAAAAATATGACTTTGATAAGTGGGTGCATCTTAGTCGACATTTCGGATCAAGGATGTATTAGAAATGGCCGTACCGTAATTTATCTTTTGTGCATCATGACAAAAAATGACGATCTCTCGTCATTTTAAGCATAATCATCTTGGCTGGGGTGGAGGGATTCGAACCCCCGAATGTCGGCACCAAAAGCCGATGCCTTACCACTTGGCGACACCCCAATGCGTAAACTATTTTAGCATATAGATTGCTTAAAGGCTAGCGCATTAAGCGCTGCTCGATGTGTTCGATCGGCGCGTACCATCCTTGATCCAAGACAAATGTTTGTAGCTGCTTATCTAGGCCGAACAATATGAATATACCTGTGGCGATAAGTAGTGTGCCTACGACACGTATAAATACGCTATTTGGCTTTGCGAGCCACCCTAGCTTTCGTGCAAATTCTCGTCCTAGGTACGCTACCATTAATAGTGTACCTGCGAGACCGGCGACATATGCAAGTAGGTAGACTAGGCCTAGTGCAAATGATTGCGGCAACACTGTAGCGACGATGAGCGCATACGTAGGACTACAGCTACTAAATACTGGCCCTAGTGCGGCACCTAGTAATATGTCGCCTTTCAAACCTCCGCGTTGCTGTGAGTTGGCGATACTACGCATAGAGCGAGGCTGGAATCTAAGCTTGATGGCGATTGATTCCCAGAGATTTGGAAATAGTAAGTTCAGTCCAAATAATGCGATGATGACTCCCGAAAGATACTGAAGTGCCATAGACGGCACGCCGAGTAAAGTAGTTGAGAGTTTGAGTGCTAGCGTAAAAAGTATGATAGAAATCGCCAAGCTGACAGTGATAACCAGTGGCCGAATCATACTCTGCTTTTGGTTGTCGCGTACCACTGCCCCACCCACTATGACTGGGATAAGTGGTAAGATGCAAGGAGCTGCCACGGTAAGTACTCCTGCGAGAAACGAGACTATCAAGAGGGTCATAATGCGAGGTTTTGTTTCACCGTCTCAAAGGTCGGTGTGGCATAGGCGACGAATTTATTCTTGGCAGTACCATCTGGGTTAGTTTGCACAAAAGTTGTTTGCTGTGTGACGCCATATTTCTTGCGTAACTCTATGTTGCTGTCGTAGTCTACTTTGTAGATTGTGGCGTTACTTACCGATGCGACGTCGGCGGATATTTCAGTGTCGAGTTGGCGGCACTGAGGGCACCATGGCGCGTGGAAGAACAATATTCTTTTGCCCCTGTCTGCTGCAAATGCTTGCTCGCTATACGAGACATAGGTGGCGGGAGTGCTAGTAGCTACTTCCTTTGCTGCTGGTTCGTCTGACTTGGCAGATTCTTTAGGTTCTACGGTAATGTCGACGCTCGTCTCCTTTTCGGTGTCGACTGACTCTTGCGGCATGGTTGCCGAAGGTGCATTGAGCAATAGATACGCTGACGCTGCACCAACCGTTAGTATGAATGCTCCGATGATTATCATGACTTTCTTATTCATGTATTTATTATACAAGAGGTTAAAATATTTATCTATTGTAGACTGAGAATTTGCCGAAATGAGGCTATGTCTGGAGTCTCGTTTGCAACATATATGCCAGTGAGCTGGTCGACATCTTCATATTTTAGTGCAGTACCTGGCTGACTTACGGAAAGTTCGGAAACAAGGTCTTTTTCGGTTTTATAGTCGACTTTAAATATATGAACATCGTCTGGAAAGTTTTTGATTTCGTTTTTCAATAAAGTATCTAGCGTTTTACTTGGCGAGTTGTCGCTAGCGTAAAAAAACAACACCCGCACTTCGTCTGCTGCGGAGCGAAATGTATCAAGATCGTAGCTGGTATAACTTGCAGAACCGATGATTTCTGACTGCTCTTTCTCAGCCGCAGTCTCGTCACCTTCTTTTTTGCTTTCATCGGTTTCGACAGCGGGATCGTCTTCGACTGTATCTTCGGTGCTGCTGGACACGCTAGTACTTGTAGTGGTGGTTGCTGGTTTTGTGCGGCTATCTAGTATGTACGCATATGTGATAGCGCCGCCAAACAATACTAAAATGCCACCAATTAGGAAATATTTTTTCATCAATAACTTTCTCCCTTGCGTCGTACCGAATGGCGCGAGTATAATTTTGATAACTCACCAGCCGCTACCGGTGCGGCCACTGCCGCTACGCCAGTCCAAAGCAGGTCATACGTAGTGACGGCCGTCAGCCCGAGGAGGCTTGCCAGCGGTGTAGCTACGGTGAGAAGCTGTAGTGCTATGGTTGCAAAAAGTCCAACATAGAAAATTCCGCTAAATGTACGTAGGCGTACAAGTGTTGACGTGTGGTCGCTTCGCGCCACAAATGCGTTCGCAATTTGTATCATTATGAGCGTATAAAAGGCAATGCTTCGTGCGTAGTCTAGCCCTTGCGTGTAGAAGAAGTATGAAAACATGCTCACAGATACTGCGGCCGCTACTACGACCATCAGTGCGATGCGAGCAATGAGGTACTTCGGTAAGATACTTTTGGTCGGTTTAACGGGATTTCGTTTCATGATGTTGCGGCTATGCGGCTCAAGCCCAAGTGGTATCGCAAGGCTGATAGATGTGGTGAGGTTAATCCACAATATCTGTACGGGCAGTAGCGCTGCCGGTAGTCCAAAGAGCAACGACAGTAGCACTATCGCGAGCTCACTGAGATTAACAATAAGTATAAACTGGAGCATGCGTCGCATGTTGCCGAGTACTGTGCGGCTTTGTTTTATAGCTTCGAGCGTAGTTGAGAAGTTGTTGTTGAGTAAAATGATGTCACTTGCGTCTCGCGCGACTGCCGCGCTTTGCTGTGAGCTGATGCCCACATGTGCGTGAGTGAGTGCGGGTACGTCTTCGATAGTGTCGCCAGTCATAGCTACTATGTCGTGACGTTTAAGGGCCATGAGCAGCCGTTGCTTTTGGTCTGGGCTGGTGCGTGCAAAAACTTTCGTATTGCGTGTGATACGTTGAAGCTCGGCATCACTCAGTAGCGCAAGCTTTCTGCTGTCGAGTATTTCGTCTGGTGTCGCAACTATGCCTAGGCGTTTTGCTATCGAAAATGCAGTCTCGACGTGATCGCCTGTCATCATGCGAACAGTGATACCTGCGCGCTGTGCTTGCTGAATTGCTTGTTTAGCATCTGCCCGCAGGTGGTCACGAAATGCAATATACCCATCGAACGTGAGCTTAGTACGTTTGGGTATTTTGCTAAGTTGTGTGATTGGCTGCGAGAGTTCAACATGCGCTAGTGCTATGACGTGACTCCCCTGCTTGGTAAGCTGGTGAAGTTGGTGAATCGCCTGCTCTTTTTCGCTTTCTGTCATGTCGGCTCGATGCAAGATCTTTTCCGGTGCTCCTTTGACGGCAAGTAAATAGCTGTCGCCTTGGTGCCATAGGTTACCGCTGATGCCGATTTCGTAGTGAAACTCAAATATCTTGGCGGGTTGTGCTTTTGTTGATTTGTGGCCAGAGCTTGCGACATATTCTGCGATTGCTTGGTCGTGCGTGTCGTGCTGGTGCGGTAATACCGAACGATATGCGATGTCTATGAGCTGCCGGGTATTGCTACGAATACTCCAGTGTTCACGCGCTTCGAGTCGATCGCGCAAAAGAAGGCCAGTTTTATCGACGGCAAGCGTGCTCAGCATGCTGGTTGACTCAATTGTGCGCATAGAGCGAAGTAACGCTCGCGATGTGTAGAGTTTCTTGAGGCCAAAGGCAATGATGATGGACATGGCAATGGGGAGGTTCGCGGGTATCGCTGCGACGATGATAGCTATTAAAGATTCGAGTGCAGCATCGTATGACACTCCTCGAGCCAAGCTTAAAATAAGCACGACTGCGCCACTACTTAGCGCTATGAGCGTGAGTGTGCTAGTGAAACGTTCGATTTTACTTTGCAACGTACTCTGCTGCTCGGCCTTCTTTACGATAGAGGTGAGTAAGCCATATTCTGTGTCGTTGCCTGTTGCGGTGATGATGTATTGTGCGGTGCCAGTGAGCACGAATGTACCAAGGTAAAGCATGCTGCTGCGCTCCGGTAGCTCGGCGTCGCTATGAACAAGTTGCGCAGACTTGCCTACTGACGCTGCGTGGCCACTGAGCTGGCTTTCGTTGACGCGAAGTTGTTGTGCGTGGAGCACTCGCCCATCGGCTGGAATCCTGTCTCCAGCTGCCAAGAGTACGATGTCCCCAGGCACGAGCTCTGCTGGATCAATATCTACCTCGATACCGTCTCGTCGAACCCGCGCACTTGCAGTTGCGCTTCGCTCTATTGAGCGCAGTGTGCGCTCGTGAGTCAAGCTCTGGAAGTAGTTGAGCGCCAGACCGACTGTCATAGTAAATGCAATGAGTCCGGCCTCGACGAAATGCAGAGAAAAAATGCTCAGAAGCAGCGCGAACGCAAGAATGAGCATGAAGATGTTTGCAAACGGCTCACTCACTACTCTCCATAGAGAGCGACGTGCGAGGCGAATAGTGTTACGGCCGTGTTGGACCAGCCGGGCCTCGGCATAAATGTGATGCAAGCCCTTTTCGGACGTCTCGAATTCTTTGAGCACATCTTCGGTCGCGTGTGCATGATATAGCATGAGCTCTATTATAGCAAAAATACGGCGCGCCGAGTGAGTTAAACTCTCTCAGGGCGCGCCGATAGAAATAATTGCAAGTTGAGGTGGGTGCTAGCTAATGCGCACAAGTTGCAATTTGTTGGCTCGTAGTCCGACATTCCATTCGACTGTCTCTGCGGCACTGCGACCTACAAGACTTTGGCCGAGTGGGCTTTTGACAGAAATGCGACCATCGCTTGGGTTTGCTTCAAGGCTGTCGACGAGTGTATAGCGAACAATACGACCCTTTGTATCAACCAGGTCTACGACAGATCCTAGAGCAACCTTGAGTGCATCGCGTTTGCGTGGTAGCTGCTTGGCATTTTCCTGTTGTGAGCGTTTGTCGGCAAGCTCTGCTTTGAGTAGCTCAACGCGTGATAACGCTTCGATGCGCTCAAATCGCTCTTCGCGTGAATCTATGCGTTCTAATTCTCTGAGGTCATGTTCTGCGTGGTGGAGCGAATGCTCGAGATTTGCGATCTGTTTCTTGAGCTCTTTCATGCCTTTTTTGCTGAGGTAAACAACTTTCTGTTCGGTAATCATGATAGTCTCCTTTTCGTTTTTGTAGCCATCTTGTAGGCTACTGGCGATAGTATGACAAAGATATCTGAGTGTTGGCTGAATAATACTGCTTATGTACAAAATATACAACAATCACTACTGCGACAGGGGTAGTCTTACGGTAAACTTGGTGAATATACCCGGTTGACTCGTTACGGTTAGCTCACCGTGGTGTAGCTCTACGATCTTTTTTGCAAGTGGCAGTCCTAGTCCATAGCCAAATTCAGCGTGCTGTGTGCGTGAACTGTCGCCTCTATAAAACCTCGTGAATATATTTGGTAGCTGCTCTGCTTCGATACCGCGGCCCGTATTGGTGACGCTGATTTCGACGGCACGAACTCGACGCTTGAGCGACACGGTTACCCTACTTTTTGGCGGACTGTATTTTAGTGCGTTGTCGAGTAGCACGACGGCCAGTTCGGTGATACTAGCAGGATTGGCTTCTATGTCGGGGATTTTTTTGACAGCAGAGATATCTACCCTATCGCCTTTTTCTCCAAGAGAGCGTATTGCTACGTCAAGCGTTTCGGTAATATTGAACGTACGCCATTCGAGCGCGCTGTGCTCGAGCTTGGCAAGTTTGAGAAGCGTATTTGAAAGCGAGCTCAGTCTGTCGACTTCTTCGAGCGTGCTATGCATAACTTGCTTGTAGTCACTTTTTTTAGCGTGCGGATCCGATAGTGCAACTTCTATTTCTGTCTTCATGACAGTGAGCGGTGTCCTGAGTTCGTGGCTGGCATCGCTAGTAAAACGAGCCTGTGCATCGTGTGCGGCTTCGATCGGCCCTAACGTTCGACGCGCCCATACGTAACCTGCTACGCTAGAGATGCCAAGAAGAGCAACGTTTGCATAGATCAACATAGTGACGATATTGTGCTTAGCTTCGGTTACCTGTCGGTCGCGTACGATCTGAAAATCAAATCCATCCTGCTCAAGCAGTGTGGTGCTTTGAGATAGCCTGGTTTCAACAACTTCGAATCTTGCGTAGAGCTCGCCACTTGCAAAATTGTAGACAATCAGACTAAATGTAACGCTCAGTAGCATGACTCCTAGCATGTACCAGGTGGTCAATTTGAGTGTGGCAGACCGAAACATGTTTTGGACGTTCTGCATCAGTCGACCTCGAGCTTGTAGCCGACGCCTCGAACAGTTCGCAGATAGTGAACCCCGTGCGCATCATCTATTTTAGTGCGAAGATATTTTACATATACCTCGACGGTATTTGGCAATATGTCTGCATCGAAGTCCCATACATGGCTGATGATTTGGTCTTTTGAAACAGGGCGCCCAACTGAACGCATGAGATACTCGAGTAGCGCGAGCTCTTTGACCGTGAGTGCAAGTGGAGTGCCATCGAAAGACGCTTCGTGGAGTGACGTGTTTAGTTGTAATTTACCAGCGCTCAGTATGGTGTCCTGCTGAAGCACGGGTCGGCGCAATAAGGCGCGTACTCTTGCTTGCAATTCTGCTATCGAAAAAGGTTTTGCTAGGTAATCGTCCGCCCCTGCATCTAATCCCTGTGTTTTTTGCTCTACACTACCAAGCGCAGTCAATAGTAGTGTTGGCGTCATGATTTTTTCTTTGCGAAGCACCTTGAGTAATTCTACGCCGTCGTATTCTCCAGGTAGAAGCCAGTCTAAAATCAGCACATCGTAGGGTTCAGTGCTCGCCATCGCATAGCCAGCATCACTATCGTGCTCAACATCTACTGCGTAGCCTTCGCCTCGCAATGTGCGAGCCAGTGCATTTGCAATCTTTACTTCGTCTTCTACGATTAGTATGCGCACTTGTACACTACTTTCGTTTTAATCTCAGGGTCTTGAGTGACAAGCGTCCGCTATACTCCATGGCTCCGTAGCGGAATAGTCGAACCGATAGCATGATAACTATCGTACCGAGTATGATCAATGTACTGATGACGATAGCGGCATCGAGCACACTCAGTGAGCCAAATGCGTTACGCAGCAACGCAGTGACAGGTGCGGTGTATGGGAAGAAGGTAAACGCCTGGACCACTGGCGCTGTTGGGTCACTCAATATAAGCATGATGATATAAAACGGTACGAACATAACAAGGATAGCGAGACCAAAATACTGTCCAGCCTCTTTTGCGGTCGGCATGATCGCACCGACGGCAATGAGAGTTCCCGTAAACAGCATCATGCCACCTATCATCAGTAGCGCGCCAATGATCATTGCTATAGGGTCAAATGTGAGTTGTGACAAAATGTCGGCATTTGGCAGATTGATCGATTCTGCCCCTAGCAAGAAATAGGCTGCGACAGCCGGTGACAGCATCACTGCTGCCTGTACGATGCCCGCCATAAACGTAGCTAAGAGCTTTCCGACGATAAGTACGGTTGGGTTGAGCGTTGTCAGGATCATCTCTGTAACGCGGTTTTCTTTTTCCTCAACGGTGCTGTTGAGAAGGTTGTTGCCCAGCATTGCTATAGTCAGGTAAAACAGTACCAAGAATAGCAATGGTGGTATGGCAGCGAACCAACCGGCGGACTCTTCGCCATTCTCTTTGTAGGTAGTGCTCTCGGTAGATATTGTGCCCTGGGTGACAGCGATGAGCTCGGGATTGTCGATAGTTGCCGATGCACTTATTTTGAGCATCTGTTCGGCTACGGCCGAGTACTTACCGTTATTAAAGAGGCCGTCATCTTTTCCGTATATTTCAACACTTTCTTTGCTGAGATTTTTTGGATAGTAGAAAAATGCATCAACGTCGCCAGAGCGGACGTCTTCAATCGCCGCTTCTTTGTTAGCTACTGACTTAGCTTTTAGATTCTCGGCCACCTGAGGTAATACGACGTCAGATTCGTCTTGATATACGATAGAGAATTTTTCTTTCGCCAGTTGATCGCTTGTATCGCTCGAAGACTTACTGCTGTAGTAAACGATACCGATAACTGCCGCAAAAAGTAATGGAAATGAAAGTGTTGCTATCCAGAATGATGGTTTTTTGACTGTTCGCCAAAACTCAAACGAAACTACTGTACTAAGATTGTGTCGTGAAGCCATGATTATTCCTCCTCTCCTTGCAGTACTGCGTCTTCGCCGTATACATGCAAGAATACATCGTCCATGGTTTTCTTTTTGAACTGCGCGAGCACTTCTGGCACAGTACCGTAGGCTGCTTTATTGCCGTCTTTGAGTAATATCAGCCTATCGCATAGTCGTTCGACCTCTGACATGTCGTGAGTGATGAGCATGATAGTCGCACCTTTCGCACGCTGTTGTTCAATGATATCCATGAGGAGGCGCCTATTTACGGGGTCAAATCCTTTGGTTGGCTCATCAAGGATCAATACTTTTGGATCGTTCATGATAGTGACACCGAGCTGAACTTTCTGCTGCTGTCCACCTGAAAGTTTGTCGACTTTACTCTTTGCTTTGTTGGCGAGCTGAACGCGCTCGAGATATTTCATCGACCATTCGCGGGCTTCTTGTTTGCTAAGGCCTTTGAGTTGGCCGAAGTATGTCATGGCATCTATCGCAGATTCTTTTTTGTAGAGGCCACGCTCTTCGGGCAAGTAACCGAGCATCTTGCCATCCTCTGGCGTAAACTCCCTGCCATTGATATGGAGTGTGCCGAGAGTCGGTTGATATATACCAAGCAACGCACGCATAGTGGTGGTCTTGCCGCTCCCGTTGCTACCGAGAAAACCAAAGGTCTCCCCTTCTTTCACTTCGAAGGATAAGTTGTCGATGACAGTCTTGTCTCCGAACTTCATCGAAAACTGATCGATGGAAATAACTGCTTGGGCTGATTTTATCACGCATACCTCCTTATAGACTTACCTATTGTACCGCAAAACCCTTTGCTCTCGCAAATCAACATTGGTCGGTATGCTACTATATAACAGATGCAAAAAGCACTTACTTTTGAAATTAACGATCGATTAGATGGCGCATTAGCTCGCACCGGTACTATTACAACGCCTCACGGTACGATATACACCCCGGCATTTATACCTGTGGGTACACAAGCTACGCTCAAGGCATTAACTCCAGAGCAGCTGGCGACGACAGGGGCTCAAGCGTGTCTTGTTAATGCGTATCATCTGTTTCTCCGGCCTGGTCACGACACTATTGATCGAGCGGGTGGCATACATAGTTTCATGAACTGGAGCGGTCCGACGTTTAGTGATAGCGGCGGTTTTCAAGTGATGAGCCTCGGCGTGGGATTTAAAAAAGTCATAGACATGACTGGTGACGGTGCGCCAAACGTTACGCAAAAAAAGAAAAAACTTGCAACGATAGACGACGATGGCGTGACATTTAAGTCGCACCTAGATGGTAGTATGCATCGGCTTGATCCAGAAACTTCTATGCAGATTCAACACGGTATCGGTGCTGATATTACGTTCGCATTCGACGAGCTCACGACCTTGCATCATAGCTACGACTACCAGGTAGAGTCTCTAGACCGACGCACACATCCTTGGGCTATTCGAAGTCTCACTGAGCACGCCCGCCTCAATGCTGCACGTAGCCACCGTCCACCGCAGGCGCTTTTTGGTGTCGTGCAAGGTGCAAACTACGAAGATCTACGACGCAAATCCGCCAAGTTTCTCGGAGAAATGGATTTCGATGGCTATGGACTTGGCGGCGCACTTGAAAAGTCTCGCATAGGTGAAATAACTCGCTGGATGAACGAAGAGTTGCCTGAGGATAAGCCACGACATATGCTCGGCATATCAGAGCCAGATGATATTTTTGATTGTATCGAAAATGGTGCCGATACATTTGATTGCGTTTCACCTGCGCGAGTCGGTAGAAACGGCGCATTGTATACAAATGGCGGTCGTGTAAACATCACCCGTGCCGAGTTTAAAGAAGATTTTCGACCATTTGACGAGAGTTGCGATTGTTATACGTGCGAACACTATACACGTGCGTATCTGCACCATTTATTCCGTACGTCTGAGCTACTCGGTAATACGCTCGCCACGATTCATAACGAACGATTTATAGTGCGACTTGTGGACAGCATTCGGGCAAGCATCACGGATGGTACATTTTTTGCTTACAAAGAGCAGTTTTTGTCCGAATACTATCAGCGATAAGTATTAATCCTGTGCATATGTTGTGATATACTCATTACAAAAGAGGTGTCATGAAAGTACGTATAGAAATAGATACACATACATTTGTAAGATTTTGGTTAGTTATAGCTGGTCTCGTATTGGCGGCATTCGCTATATTTAGCGCTAGAGCCGCACTTGTCATCATTGGTGCCGCGTTGTTTTTTGCAGTTGCATTGCATAATCCCGTCACAAAACTAGTGAAGTATTTGCCGGGTAAAAGTCGTATAGTCAGTACGGCTGTATCATTTACTGCCATAGTCGTATTTTTAGCCGGGTTTATCGGACTGGTCGTACCTCCTGTCATAGAGCAGACGGCAAAAGTTGCCGATAGCGTGCCATACCTTGTAGACACTGCAAAGGGCCAATGGGGCCTCGCCGACGACATCATCAATCGCTACAACTTACAGCCTCAGGTGGATCGTGCGGTCGAGAGCATCAACCAAAATGCCAGCTCATGGGCTACCAATGCTGGTAAGACATTGATATCTAGTGTGAGTTCGCTGTTTAGCTTTTTCGCGGCACTACTGCTTACTTTGGTGCTGGCATTCTTGATGCTTGTTGAGGGGCCAAACTGGCTGCGCCGTCTTTGGGGTGTATACCACGATGAAGAACGCATGAAGTACCATCAGAAACTGCTACACCGTATGCATTTGGTGGTAGCTGGGTATGTAACTGGACAACTCGCTGTATCTGGCATAGGGGCATTGACTGCTGGCCTGGTTGTCTTTGCACTTCATTTCATCTTCCCGAGTATTCCGATGAACCTTGCGCTGCCTACTCTTGCTATTGCGTTTGTCTTCTCGCTTATACCTATGTTTGGTGCGACGATTGCCGGTATCTTGATCACGATATTGCTCGCCTTCAACGATGTGACGGCAGCGATTGTATTTGCAGCGTTCTTCATCATCTACCAGCAGATAGAAAACAATTTTATATCACCTACTATACAGTCGAAAACGGTCGAACTCTCGGCTCTCGCGGTGTTGGTTGCGGTAACAATAGGTTTGTATGTATTCGGTCTTGCCGGTGGTATTATCTCCATTCCTATTGCAGGATTTGTGAAAGTATTTGTCGAAGACCACTTTGAGCGCGCGAGGGCTTCACGCAAGAAATCGCAGAAGCCACTACATAAGCTCGTCAAGAAGGTCCAAGAAGAAGCGTAGCTTCTACTCTACGTATTCCCAGCTCGACGCCTCTGCGCTATCTCGCACTTGCACACCTTCAGCGAGTAGTGCGTCGCGTAGTTCGTCTGAACGCTTCCAGTCTTTGCTGTCACGGGCTCGCCGCCGCTCGAGTATAGTTTGCTTCTGGGTGTCTGAGATGTCGGCTGTGGTTGCCATGATAGAGAATCCAAGTACGTTATCTACTTTTTTGATGAACTCTATAAGCGCCGATCTGTCGATTGTAGTAGGCGACGCCGCGAGTATGTCGCCAAGCACCTTGTCTATATGGGCAAGGGCTTCTGGTGTGTTGATATTGTCATTGAGTGTCTCGACAAGCGCACCTGCGGCTGCATAAGAAGGTATGTGCGTGGAGTCTCCGGTATGTTTGAGTGTCTCATGGATCTGGTGACGTAGTACAGCGGCCCGACGCCAATTATGCAGTCGTCGCTTCGCTGCTTCGAGATTTTCGAAAGTGAAGTTTCCTTCGGTTTGATAACTACTTTGCAATACGAGCATCCGTAATGTCTCTGGTGAGTAGCCCTTAGATGCTAGATCATCAAGAGTATAGCCGTTACCGAGGCTTTTACTGATCTTGGTGCCATCGACTTTCAGATGGTTATTATGCAGCCAATAATTACTAAATCGTTCGCCGGTGGCCGCTTCACTCTGCGCTATCTCGTTCGTATGATGTACGGGTATGTGGTCGATACCTCCGGTATGAATATCGAGCGTACGCCCAAGTAAATCCATGGCCATGGCGGAACATTCAAGATGCCAGCCTGGAAAACCTTTGCGAGCTTCTTGGATATCTGTCAGTAGGTCTACGGGGGTGTCCCACTGCATGTCGCGTATCTCGCCAGGTGGCGTAAACTTCCAAAGCGCAAAGTCACTGGCGTTTCGCTTTTCTTGATTGAACTCAACTCGCGCACCAGCCTTTTGCGCGTCGACGTCTAGGTGTGCAAACTCTGCGTATGCTGGAAACTTACTAGTGTCAAAGTATATTCCGTCGTCGATCTGATAGGTATAGCCTTGTTGCTGTAGAGAGCGGATAAGTTCAAGTTGCTGAGGTATATAATCCGTAGCCTTGGTGATATGTTCTGGTTTTTTCAAATTGAGTCGCTCCATGCCACGCAAAAAATCGTCGCCGTAGAACTTCGCGACGTCCCATGCGGTTTTGCCCTCGCGCCGCGCACCTTTTTCCAGTTTGTCTTCGCCGTCGTCGGCGTCACTCACTAGGTGGCCAACGTCGGTAATATTCATAACGCGGTGAACAGTGTAATTATTTGCTTCAAGCAGGCGAACTAGGACGTCCCAGTAGATATACGCTGTCCAGTTGCCTACTGTAAGATAGTCGTACACTGTCGGGCCGCAGGTATATAGTGTTACTGCACCCTCGTGCTGTGGAATAAATTTTTCTGTCGTGCGCGTGCGGGTATTGTAAAACTGTAAGCTGCTCATGTACTATATTGTATCAGACGAGAGCGCTTTGTCGGTCGCTTCTATGAGCTCCCGGACTACCTGTTCTTGTGACTCATACACGCGAAAACCTGCAGCGTATTTGTGACCGCCACCGCCAAAATAGCCAGCGACACTAGCACTGATTGGCGTGTTGCTTCGAAGCTTACCAGTAAGCTTACCGTCTGGGTAGGTTTTGAGCGCAACGGCTATTTCCACGCCTACAACTAGTCGCATTTCGTCGAGTACCAATACACTTGGATTGTATGCGTCGCTATACTCCTGAATTTCTTCAAATGGTATGTGTACTAACGCAAGTTTGCCATCGCAGTAGTATTCGATGCGGCCGATAAGCCGACCTTTGTATTCAAGAATATTCTGTGGTTTTTTCATAAATTCACGACGACGTTCTTCTATCTGAGACACCTTGGCACCGAGCGCTGTTAGTTCGGCTGCAGCGTGAAAAGATTCAGGCTGTACATTGGGTGTCGTGAGGCCAAGTGTATCGGACTGCAGTGCGACCATCATACCCTCTGCGGCATCTGAGTTAATGCTCCAGCCTGCTTCTTTTGCCAAATGATAAATAACTTGACTTGCCGCAGGTGCTTCTTCGATCAAGAGTGTGTGGCTGAAACTAAGATTTGGTTCAGACTCTGTGTGATGGTCGATGACGAGCACGTCGTGTGTCTCAAGAAAATGGCGAACCCCGGTAGTTTCAAGGACTTTTGTCATCAATACATCTGCAGTAGTGTCGACAACAATAGCAAGATCAGCGGATGCGTCGAACGTAGTCACAACTCGGTCCCAGCCTCGAATATAGCGCATGTATTTAGGTATTTCGACAGGACAATACAATACGACTTCTTTGCCAAGGTCGCCTAAGATTTCTTCGAGCGCCAGAGAGCTACCGAGGCTGTCCCCATCGGGATTTTCGGCTTGGATGACAATAATTTTTTTTGCGTCAGATATGAGTTGTATAGCAGATTCAAACATTGTATACCATTGTAACAGAGGCGTGGATATTTTAGTACGCCGATAGTTCCTCCTGAGACGCAGCTACGTGTACCGCGTTATATTACCCTGCGGCCCTCAAGTGCATGGCTTAGGGTGATTTGGTCTGCGTACTCAAGGTCTACACCCACAGGTAGTCCTCGTGCGAGCCTGCTCATTTTTACAGATAGACCATGCTGTTCAATTTGCCGCTGGAGAAAGAGTGCTGTTGACTCCCCTTCTACGCTTGCGTTGGTGGCGATAATAATCTCTTCCACCTCGTCATCTTTGATGCGGTGTAGTAGCTCTGGTATGTGTAATTGCTCTGGGCCAACGCCATCTATCGGACTGATTGCGCCACCTAGTACATGATATGTGCCGTTGAACTGTCCTGTACGCTCTAGCGCTATGATATCGAGGGGCTCTTCAACAACAGCAACAAGCTTTTTCTCACGCGAAGGGTTGCTATAGAGCGGTGATACGCTCTCACTTGCATCTATGAGTGCGAATGTTTTAGGGCAAGACTTCACGCCAGTGTGTAGCTGGGTTACTGCCTGTGCGAGCTTGCGGTTTGATGTATCATTTGCTCGAAGCAAATGATACGCGTACCTTTCGGCGGTACGCGCACCAACGCCTGGTAATTTGCCAAGCTCATCAATAACGGTCAAAAGGGCCTGAGGTAGTAGCTGAGGCATATGCTGGATTACATGCCCGGCAAGTTCATGCCGCCCATAAGAGGCTTCATCTTTTCTGCTGCCACTTCTTGAGCTTTTGCCATACCGTCGCGAATCGCTGCTTCAAGCCATGCTTCGAGTTCTTCGATGTCTTTTAGGTCGACATACTCAGGATTGATGCTGATGTTTTCAATCTTCAACTCGCCATTGATAGTTACTTCTACCGCTGGATCATCGTCGTCTCCGCCAGCTACAGCAACAATCTGCTGCTTCTTAAGTTCTTTTTGCGCTTTGCGCAGGTCGTTAATCATCTTCATTTGGTCAAACGCCATATCGGTATTCTCCTCCTCTGTATTACTTCCTATATAGTATACGCCATATCGCCTATCTTTTGTAGATATAGAGCCTGTCGGAATCTCTATGGAGTGCGGTGTCGGCTATTACGTATTCTGGTGTGCCAACAAGCTTTGATGTTGCTGATTTTGTGACAATTGCGCGCTGTCCTTCTGCAAGACGAATTTTCCCAGAAGCGGAGTCAACGGCAGTCACTGAAGGGCTAAGGTTGTTTGTGTCGAGGAAGATTCGATATATATCGTTCTCGTTACTATTTACTACAAGGGAAGAATCTGGTGATCTTTGCAATTCTTCTTTTACGAGCCGCAGGTCGTCTCTGGAGCGGTTTGCCAGCGGAGCATAATAATGAAATGCATAGAAGAACTGCACAGTGCTAGAAAGTATGATGCAGGCAAAAAGTGTAGTGACTGGTATAAGCGCAAATATGCGAGCGTATGGGTTGCGAGGGAATAGTCTGTACCAATAGTTGAGTATGCAGCGCACTCCACTCGCTACTAGTATCGCAAATGGTACGACAAGCATATATACCGCTGACGGGTTGAATATGATGATAGCCGTCGTGAGCAAGAGCCATGTGAACGTGATGTAGTAGAGCGCGGCATGACGCCATTTGTACATTTGATAGCAGCCTATTACAACGAACGCGAGGCTACTGAGACCAAAGACAGGAGCGAGCATGCCAGTGGAGGCGGTTGAAGATGATGAGAAATCGATAATTTGCATCGCAACCAGCGACAGGTTGGTGGTAACATCTGGCGAGAAGCTATCCGACCGATACAATAGCTCTGAGGTGAGCGCGAGGTTTTTATACGATGCGTATGCTACTACCGCCATGGCTGCGAGTACCAACAGAGATGCTGTCGTTAATGCACTATTAGACGTCTTGCGGATAAGATAACGGGCATGAGGATGCAGCAGACTGCCGATAATAAGCGAAAGTATGACGTAGATACTAAAAGGAGTAAATAGGCTGAGTGCACTTATGAGGCCCGCTGCACACACGAGACTAGATTTTACACCTTGCTTATGTACTCCATAAGTCAAGACGAGTAGAAGCATAACAGGCCAGAACACTGCCATGATAGCTGGTGTCGCAGTCGTAGCAAGCGAGATAAACAAAGACGACACGATGATAATACCTGCAGTGATAATGCTCGTTGTTTGTGAGAAGCGTCTCGCTAGCACAAATACTAGCGTCACCGCAGATAAAAATCCGATAATGACCGAGGGTAACTTAGCACTGAAACTACTCAAGCCAAGCAGCTCTATCGAAAGCTTTTGAAGACCATGGTAGGGCATGTCTGTCACTAAGAAACTAGAAGGATTATCTATTCGCAAGCCGTCGCTTTTTATCACCGAAGTATTTTCCATGTCGGTGAGCCCGCCCGGGACATACAATGAAGCAAACGTTAAAATACCCAAGACAAGTATGGCAAGGAAGCCATAACCTATCCAGAATCGCAGTCGATATAGTGTGTATTTTTTAACGGAATTTTTTGTCATAAACAGATTTTATTATACCCGCTAATCGTGATGTTTGTCGAGGGACATAAACCTCAGGCGCTCTGGGTGGAAGAACAGCTGAACTTTTCCGACGGGTCCATTTCGATGCTTAGCGATAATCAAGTCGGTAATATTTTGTACGTCAGGGTTGTCTGGCTCGTAGTATCCTGGGCGGTAGATGAAAGACACGATGTCGGCATCTTGCTCGATACTTCCGGACTCGCGTAGGTCTGAGAGTTGCGGTATCGGCGGGGTTCGACTTTCGACGCTACGGCTTAGCTGACTGAGTGCTATTACCGGCACGTTGAGCTCTCGGGCAACCAATTTGAGTCCACGTGATATCTCACTCACCTCTTGTACTCGGTTGCCATCGTGGCGGCCACTTCCCTGCATAAGCTGCAGGTAGTCCACGATAATTAGCCCAAGCTGCTGTTCGTGGGCTATGCGGCGCGCTTTTGTGCGCATTTCAAGCACACTAAGCCCTGGTTTGTCGTCGATGTAGATAGGTGCTTCGGCCATCTCACCCATCGCATCGCTGAGCTTAGAGAAGTCTTCGTCGCTGAGATTTCCTGTACGAATGTTCCATGCGTCTACTCCTGATGCATCGGCTAGCATACGGTCTACTAATTGTTCCTTACTCATCTCTAGGCTGAAGAAAAGTACAGCTTTCTGCTCGATTGTCGCCACGTTGTAAGCGAGGTTTGTCACGAGGGTGGTCTTACCCATGGCAGGGCGCGCTGCCAGGATGATGAGATCGCTGCGCTGCAATCCTGCTGTCATATTGTCGAGATCGCGGTAGCCTGTTTTAATACCACGAAGGGCACCTTTGTTGCGGTGCAGCTCTTCCATGCGGTCGAAGCTTTCGGTGAGTACGTTTTCAATGCTGACAAGATCCTGCTTGAGGGACTTGTCGCTTACGCTAAAAAGCTCTGCTTCGGCTTTGCTGAGTAGTTCCTGTGTCTCGTATTCTTCGTCGTATCCAAGCTCGGTAATTTCGCTACTTGCATGGATAAGTCTTCGTCGTACTGCTTTTTGTGACACAAGATCGGCGTACGCTTCGGCATGTGCCGACGTCGGGACGTAGTTTGTAAGTTCAGATAAGTATGCTGAGCCTCCACTTGCCTCGAGCTGGTCTTTGCGTTTGAGCTCATCAGTTAGTGTCAGTAGGTCGACTGGCTTATGTCGCTCGTAGAGCCGCATCATGGCGTCAAAGATCATCTCGTGCGGCTTTTCGTAAAAATCTACAGGCTTTACCGCTTCCGATACATCGGGCAGCACTTCTTCGTCAATCAAAACAGCGCCGAGCAAGCTTTTTTCTGCATCGACGTTTTGCGGGGGTATGCGCGCACTCACTTTTTTATTCGACATGGACCTCTTCTCCTCCACCCATCATAGCAGCTACACGAGCCGCCTGACTATCTTTGGGCGGTGCAGTCACGCCAAGCACCTCTACCTCTATGCCACTCCCGCATCCAACCTCTTCAAATATTTGTCCGAGTAACGGACGGTATTTGGTGTCATCAAGTTTAGTCTTGTTAAATTTTCTGCCGGCATATAGTATCACCTTGTCGTTCTGAACGTCTGGGGTGCACTTTGATAATATCGCGTAGAGTGCTGAGTGGTGCTCCTGGCTATAGTCTAGGACAGCCTGCCAGTTGAACTTCGACAGGTCGGCGGGACTTGCGTGAGTACCCTCTTTGTCTGCCGGTGAAGTGGTTTCAGCTAGCACGACAGGTAATGCTGATTTTGGCGTAGCGTGGGGCGCTTCAGTGGCTACACTACTTGGGCGTGGCGCGGTTTTTTGTTGCTTGACGGGAGGTGCTACGATAGCGTGTTTTTTTTCAACATGGACAGATTGCGCGACGTATTTTGGTTTATCTACCACCTGCGAAAGCAGCGTGACGAGCATTTTTGTCTCGGGGTGTGTGGATTTTGGGATTTCCATGAGGCCTCCAAGTATGTGTACGAGCTCGGGGCGACTCGGGAGCAACAGCGTCAATATATGTAGCAACTGCGATGATAATGTCGTTGCGCTGACGCCGCGTGCTTGTATGGTTTGGACGGCGCGTATGATCGCGGGAGCATCGCGATGCTCTAACTGCGTCGTGAGCTCTGTCAATTCTTCGGTAGTGGCGAGTCCAAGTGCAATTTCTAGGTCCTCAGCAGTGAGTATCTCTCCTGCTTTTTGGATATGTTGCGCTTGGTCAAGCAGGCTGACGCTATCCCGCAGGCTTCCTTCGCCGCGCCGTGCAATAACACGCAGCGCTGCCTCCTCTATGTGTATATTCTCGGCCTTTGCAATGCTAGCAAGGTGTGTCACGACAGCGTCTTCGGCTATTGCTCTAAAATGATACCGCTGTGTGCGACTGACGATTGTATCTGGTAGCTTATCGAGGTCTGTGGTAGCTAGGATAAACACTACGTGAGCAGGTGGTTCTTCGAGGATTTTTAGTAGCGCATTAAACGCTGGTTTCGACAGCATGTGTACTTCGTCAATAATATAGATCTTTTTGGCGGCTTGCGTCGGAGCGACAAGCGCTTTGCTGCGCAGCTCTCGTACATCGTCTACGCCATTATTACTAGCTGCATCAATCTCGATGATGTCGAGATGTTCAGCTTCATCGGTATAGGGTATCTTATTTATCTCGTGTGCCAAAATGCGCGCGATAGATGTCTTGCCTACTCCCCGCGGGCCTGTGAGCAAATAAGCATGCGAAATACTGCTAGTGTCGAGTGCGCGCTTAAGTACATCGGTAACGTGACGTTGACCGACAATTTCATCGAGCGATTTGCTCCTGTATTTTCTATATAGCGCTTGCGCCATGCGGCTTCCTCATATCTCCTTCTATTGTACCGCACATCGTACCGGGCGCCCGCCTGAATGTGAGAACTACAACTTTTCTTATATATAAAAATCATCAGCACGCTTAGATACTGATGATAATTATGAAGAGACTCTGTGGCTATCTACAAAGCGGCTTCTACGGCTGCCCACGTTGCATCTGGGTTGTCTTCAGGGATGATGATGGTCACTTGATCGCCCATGCTGATACGGAAATACGTAACGCTTGCAAGTAGAATGCGATACTCCTTCGCATTTGCTTCTACGTAGTACGCGCCATCGTGCTGGACGAGCGTGCCGATAATCTGTCGACGTGCCGCCGGGCCAATCTGCTTATAGACAAATCCGCCATCGTCGGTGATTGTCAGTTTTAGCATGTCACCTTCGACTAGCTTAGATTTACTCGCATAGTTTGCCGGTACGGGGTAGTTTTTCCCATCTGGACCAATCATAAGCTGGCCATCGAAGACACCTTCGACAACTTTGCCAGTAACGTCTTCTTGGCTGTTTCGCGGCGTGACAATCGTATCATCTTCGCCGAGTATACTAATCAAGAGCTCCTTAGCGGCTGCCAAGTTAGTCTCTGCATCTTGAATCAAGGATTTCAGTCGTTTGACTTGTTTTTCTGGTAGTTCAGACATATTTTTCTCGCAGTTCCTTGTCTGTGTTTTTATACTATCACCCCTATATATAGCGTAGCTGGGCGTATATTGTCAAGTTTCTCACTCATTTCCACAATCAAAACTGGGGTCGAGCCAATAACGTTGTGAATTTTGCTGTTGCCCTTTGCTTTAGTTGTATGTTAAGTGAGCCTACATATGTTTCACCAATAAAATACCACTCGCAAACACGAGTGGTATTTCTGTCCTTATCAAATCACGACCGATGAGTGTAAACTAAACGAGTTCGACTGTTGCGCCAGCTTCTTCGAGCTGTTTCTTCGCAGCTTCTGCATCGTCCTTAGAAACTTTCTCTTTGATTGCGCTTGGTGCGCCGTCAACGAGAGCCTTTGCTTCACCAAGACCGAGACCAGTGATCTCTTTAACAGCCTTGATAACAGCGACTTTCTGTGCACCAGCGTCTGCTAGTTGCACAGTAAATTCAGACTTAGCGTCTTCTTCAACTGCAGGACCTGCAGCTGGGCCTGCTACTGCTACAGCAGCGGCAGCTGGTTCGATTCCGTATTCATCTTTGAGTACGTTTTTGAGGTCGTTTACCTCTAGTACTGTGAGCTTTGTCAGCTCTTCAGCGAGTTTTTTAACATCAGCCATAATTGACTCCTTGTATAACTAAATTTAACTTGTTGCTTTGGCTTCTACGCCATCGAGTAGCGCATGAAGATTGCCAGAAAGTGCGTTCGTAACATCGTGCACTGGTGAAAGAAGTTGTGCAACAACTTGTGCCACCATTTGTTCGCGGCTAGGTAGACTCGCAAGAGCGGTCACTTCGTCGACAGACAGTGTCGTGCCATCGTTGGTAAACGCACCAGCGAATGCAAGTGCAGGATGAGTTTTTGCAAAATCATTCAATACTTGCGCTGGCGCTACTTCGTCACTATCGCATGTTGCATATAGCAACTGACCGGTAAGTGCCGAAGTATCGGTTTCTTTATAGACATCGTTTTCAGACAATGCGACGCGCACGAGGCGGTTCTTGATCACACGGATCACGATACCTTTTTCTCGTGCAGAGCGGCGAAGTTCTTGGAGATCAGCAACGCTGAGGTCTTTGTATTTCGCAAACACTGTCATCTTTGATGTTGCGAGTAATTCGCTAAAATCGGCAACCAAAGCTTGTTTTTTATCGCGTGTAATAGCCATAAAAATCCTTTCTTTGATTGTTTCTAAGTATCGGCCGGATTGTCAAAGGTCGGTAATGTGAGTTGCCGAGAAATAAAATAAGTCTCGGGTTCTCGCACTACCAAAGACTTACAAATGAATGAATGTTTGTTTCACTCCTCGGTAGCGGATTAAGCGTTGGTTGCCCTCGGCTGCTACTGTCTCTGGTAATGTCATAGAGAATTATAGGGGTTGAACGTAAAAAAGTCAACAATAGACTTGGAGGGATACTCGCAACGATGGACTTATTTATAATTATATGATATAATATTTCTATTGTGACCCGAGATACACCATTTAACGAAAAGCCAAGTGCTGTACACGATCTCTATCGCCCACACGCTAGTGTACTAGAGCTGATTAAAAGCAATCCTAGGAGCGAAGGTTTAGGATGGGGTGCGACACCTCTTCATTCGTATGTATCGCCTGAGGTGGCTATGTCTCAGCTAGAGCTTCAATCTAAGCTTGCAGAGCGTTCCGAGAGTCCTCCTTATGAGCTAGTCGGAGCCATACCAGAATCAATCCAGCAATATGTAGCAAACAGCTTTCACTCACGTTTTACCGGGAGAGTAATGGCGAACTGCGACAATTACGATAGACGTGTCAAGAAAGATCACGAGGGTGTATCTGACGAAGTAATTGCAATGTTTGAAAATGCACTTACAGGCACTGCTTCTCCGGCTGAGTTGCTATATGTAAGACAAGTCTACGGTATAGCTAGTGCTGAACTGGGGTGTATTACACTACCTTACGGTAAGGGAATGGCAATGCTCGATGAAATGAGAGACAGCGTGTCGCAAGCCATATTATTGCTCGGAGGGGAAATTTTATCAGACAATCGGAGATTCGCTGTTAAATCAGCCGATCTCGCACCGGCCAAAGTGGATGGACATCCTATTGATGCGCTATTGATGACGCGCAAACGAGATATCGGTGAGATGCAAGACGGAACAATTGTTCGGGAGCGCGCATCTTTCATTTTACGGATCGATGAAGCGAGTGGATTTGATCAAAAGCTTGCTACTAAAATCGGAAGTATCGACATACACGCTAAAGATTGGGAGTCGAAAGCCGGCGAGATCGGAGAGCTGCCTGCTATTGCGTCGGCATCACTTGATGCTAATGATTTTGCAGCTGCTATACCGCTGTCAGCTACAATTTTTGCGTTTAATCCTGAACAAGCTGCTGCAATTAAGAGAGAGCAGGCTCTTGAGGAGAATCGAAAGAAACTGGCAATTGCCGCATGGCGTGAGCACTTTAGGCGTCTCTCGTAACCTGCTGAGATAAGATATCCTGAACACTGGACCAAATGCGTTCGGTGATGATTGGTATCGCCAGCACGCTATCGTTCTCGACGCAGTCGACACGAGTAAAATCCTCGGGAAACTGCACGCACATCGATTCGTATACCCCTACTGCACCGCGCAGATGGTCTATGTCATTTTCGTGAATATCCCTTTGTTCATCTGTATAACTGTGGGGACTTTTCTTGTCGACTAGCTTTTGGGCATACTCTGCGGGCATGATAAGCACGATGTTCAAATCTGGCTTTGGGATCTTTAGGTGAGTAAATTCCACTTCATGCAACCATTGATAGTAGCGCGATCTTTCGGCCGTGTCATGGATTTTCTGGCCTTGATGCGCCATGTTTGATCCCGTAAAACGGTTGGAAAGTACTATTTTCCCCTCCGCTAAGTCTTTTGCGATTGACCGCGAAGCTTGAAACCTATCGAGCGAAAAAAATAGTGACGGCCCGTACGCGCCAAGCTCGTCTACATCTCCATACTGACCGTTGAGATACTCCTTTGCAAAATAAGACGAAGATTGCGTGTACTGTGGAAAATCATACACCGCCACCTCGTATCCAGCTTGGCGTAACTTATTTGCCATAAGCTCGAGTTGCGTACCCTTGCCCGATCCGTCGCTGCCCTCGATGACAATAAACCGACCACTCATCTATTTCATCCCGTTCGCCAAACCCTTAATTGGTTCGGTCTTTTTGCGGGTATCTTTGTAGGCGCGCGGTAGCATATCCTCGGGTTTCCATGTGCGGATGAGCTCGTCTAGGTCGCTCGTGTGTTGGTATTTGCCGCTCATTCCGCTACGCCCGTCGCTATAGTCACCGTCTACCGGTCCGGTCTTATGGAATATGAGCTGGCCGATACGCTCACCTACTGGCAATACTACCGACTCGTGCATATTGAGGTTGTAGATCTCAAGTGTGATGCGATTGATATACCCTGGATCAACCCAGCCAGCATCGAAACAGACCGCTACGCCATTGCGACCCCAGCTGCTGCGACTTTTTACCTCGCACGCACCGCCTTGTGTGCGGATGCCGACAAACTCGTGTGTGTGAGCGAGAATTCTTTCGCCAGGTTTCAGTACGATGATCGGATGATCTTCAGGTATATTATTGAAAAGCTCCAGGTCGTATTTCTCGCACCAGTCTTTATGGGGCATCGCTTCAAGCGGGCCCTTGAAGTATCGCATAACTTCATCTTGGTCGAACGGGTTGTAGATACCTGTTTTTTCCGATCGATATTCCTGCTTGTAAAAATAATGACCAAGCGTAAAGTCTAAGCTTGCTTCGGACACATGCGATTCGTTGAATGGTACGCTCACGATTGCACCGTCTTTGATAGCTGTTTTTATCTCAGTATTGCTGTATACACTCATAACTTTATCTGGCTCTTATGAGCCGCTCCCTCACTTTTCTCTACCATCGATTGTAGCATATGGCTGATCTTTGGTAAGATGATAACATGAAATATATTCTCGTCGCCTACGATCAAAATCGTGCTATCGGCGCACACAACTCCTTGCCATGGGCAGGTGTGATGAAAGCAGATATGCGTAGAGTGCGAGAGCTTACGACCGGTCATGCGATTATCATGGGGCGCAACACATTCGAATCGATAGGTAGAGCGCTCCCAAATAGGCAAAATATCGTCGTGACTCACCGTCCACTCTCTGAGTCTGGGATCGAGGTAGCGGCTTCTCTCGAGGAGGCATATGCGAAGGTTGAGCCTGGACGAAATGCGGTGGTATTTGGCGGCGCGCAAGTATACGAACTCGCACTAGCATCGGTAGACAAGATATTGGCTACAGAAATAGGCGCAGTATTCGATGAAGGTGACGTATTTTTTCCGACTCTTGGTAGCTCATGGCAGGAGACGTCACGTGAGCATCATGACAGCGACGCGGAGAATGCATATCCGTTCGACTTCGTGGTGTACGAAAGACGCTAAAGCCGGCTTGAGTACGCTTATACGGCGATCTGTGCTTTGATCGGCGGGTGCGGGTTGTAATTTTCGAGTGTGAAATCGTCATACGTAAAATCGTCAATGTTTTTGACATCGGGATTAATGACCATTGTCGGAAGTGGTCGAGGTTCGCGTGAAAGTTGTTCGTCTACCTGGTCCATGTGATTAAGGTATATATGCGCATCGCCAAACGTATGGATAAACTCACCCACTTTGAGTCCGGTAACCTGTGCGATCATCATAGTTAAGAGTGCATACGAAGCTATATTAAATGGCACACCCAAGAATAGGTCGGCACTACGTTGGTAGAGCTGGCACGATAACTTGCCATCGATGACCATAAACTGAAACAGTGTGTGGCAAGATGGAGGTGCGTGGTCGTGACTATCTATCAGTTCTTGTATCTCGCCGACATTCCAGCCGGAAACAATGATGCGACGCGAAGTTGGGTCATGTTTGATGAGATTGATGACATTTGCAATCTGATCGATGTCCTCTCCGTCCGGTCCTGTCCAGCGCCGCCATTGTTTACCATAAATAGGCCCGAGCTCACCCCATTTGAGCGCAAATTCATCATCGTTCTTGATGTTTTGGACGAAACGCTCCAGCTCGCGCGTCCATTCGTCTGAGTAACGTTCAATCCCATCACTCAAGCCCGTATTCTCGAGATATATCTGATATGCCCACTCATTCCATATCTTCACATCGTTTTGCACGAGATATTGAATATTAGTGGCACCTTTGAGCATCCATAGTAATTCGTGAACGACTGCTTTCATGTACAGCTTTTTTGTAGTGACTGCTGGAAATCCTTGGCTAAGGTCGAATCGTATCTGCCTACCAAATACGCTTTTTGTGCCCGTTCCTGTGCGGTCGCCCTTGACTATACCATTTGCCTGTACGTCTCGCAGCAAATCTAGATATTGTTTCATGGTTCCTCCGGATTCTTATCGTGAATGAAAATAGATATTATGCACTCGGATTATTTTTGTCGTGGTAGCTGAGCGCGTACAGGGCACGGCTCACTGTAATCTTTGTAGTCAGTGCTAAATCTCCGAGCTCCTCGGCGTCGAACCATCGTAGTTCTGGTGGTTTATCGGCTTCGGGAGTTAGTTCGTCTGTGTTGCTTATGAATATGTACGACGAATCAACATGGAAATGATTACCGCGACCTTCTCTATGAATATCTACGTCAAATGGCATAGACTGCGTGACCCCCTCTGCTTCATCACGCTCCAGTGCTGTATTATCTCGGTATACAGGGAGCACAGTGAGGTTTTGTTCGCGCAGGCCTGTCTCGAGTTTTACTAATCGAAACAATGCATCGAGCGGTGTTTCATCCACGCCAATGTGCGTACTAGGGCTTAGCCACGTGTAGTGCTGCTCATCTCGTCGTAGCAGTACTTTCTGGCCATGTATTATTACGGCACTGACAGTCGGGTAATACTCGGCTGCAAGCTGTGCGGGTGTTGTGTTTGCCATACTCCTCCTTATAGGTCGTTTCGCTCTATATAGTATGACACGGCTTGCGCCAAACAAAAACCCACGCGTGGTTGCGTGGGTTTTTACTAAGTAAGTCTAGTAACTATTAGTTGTTTGTCTCTACTTTGATCCCAGGACCCTGTGAAGTTGAGATACTGACGCTTTTTACGTAGGCACTCTTGATGCTCGCAGGCTTTTGGCTCGTCAAGCTATCGAAGAATGCTTTTGCGTTATCTGCAAGCTTATCGGCGCCAAACGATACCTTACCGATACTGAGGTGAACGATTGCTTGCTTGTCGACGCGGTATTCAACCTTACCAGCCTTCGCTTCAGTCACGGCTTTGGCAACATCGGCTGCAACTGTTCCACTCTTTGGATTTGGCATGAGGCCACGTGGACCGAGTAGCCGAGCGTACTTACCTAGCTTTGGCATGTATTGAGGAGTAGCCACAAGGATGTCAAAGTTAAGTTCTTGTTTGTCGAGCTGCTTAGCGAAATCATCATCTCCCACTACGTCTGCACCGGCTTTTTTGGCTGCAGCGTGCTCAGATTCGGGTGCAAATACGGCTACGCGAATTTTCTTACCTGTACCATGAGGTAGGCTCACGGTAGCGCGAACATTTTGGTCTGCTTGGCGAGGGTCAACGCCGAGTCGTACGTGAACTTCGACAGATGCATCGAATTTTGCAGGATTTGTTTCGGTAGCTAAAGATAGTGCTTCGGCAAGAGTATGGACTTTGTCTGCTTCAACCTTCTTGGCCACTTCTTGGTATTTCTTGCCTCGGCGCTCGATGCGCGGACGTGCAACAGGTACTGGACCTTTCTTTTTGTGCTCTTCGGCATCAGGGTCTACAGGTGATGTATCCCCAGCTTCTTTGCGCGCTTCTTTTTCGGCTTTTTCTTCAGCCTCTGCGATAGCTTTAGTGCTACGTTTACCGGCTTTCGCTGGTGCGTCATCTTTCACTTCGTGCTGCTCTGCCGATGCAATCGCCGCTTCTATCTCCGCGATTGTGTTTTTCTCAGTTACTTCGAGCTTTAGCTCGGTAGCTTTTTCTAGTAGTTCAGCTTTTTTAGCCATAACTATTAATCCTTTCTGTGGTGCAAACGGCTTTTTATGGCCTCCCAAACATTGATATTACGAATATAACTATAGCAGATTTACTACTAATGTTCAACCGTAGTGGCGAGGATTAATACTGAGCTAATCGAAAAACAGCCCGTAGTAACTACAGGCTGTTTTATATTGTAAATCGTGCGATTTATTCTACGACTTCGACGCCCATGCTACGAGCTGTACCCGCGATGGTTTTGATGCGTCCTTCTTCGTCAATTGCGTTAAGCAAATCTTTCTTTGCTTCAGCAATCTCTGCGAGCTGAGCTCGAGTAATTGAGCCTACTTTTTCAGCATGCGGCTTGCCGCTGCCTTTTTTGATGCCAATTTTTTCACGAATTGCATCGTCAACAGGCTGACCGAGACTTTTCCATGCAAACGTACGATCCTCGAACACTTGCATGTGTACGATAACATCTTTGCCCATAAGGTCTTTTGTCGCATCGTTAAACGGGTTGATGAAATCCATCATATTCAAGCCCCATTGCCCTAGCGTTGAGCCGACAGGAGGTCCTGCGGTCGCGCGACCGGCCGGGATGCGTAGTTTGAGATTTCCAATAACTTTCTTTGCCATAATATTTTTCCTTCTTTTACTCTAGTAATACCAGAGTGCGTAACCAAATTAGTATACCAAAAATATTCCATTGTGGCAACCTACGCTATACTGATAAACATGAGCAGAATTTACAAGCTACCACCGGCGCGAGTTATGATCGTTAATTTCATTGGAGGCATAGGCTACTATGGTTTGCATTTCGCATGGGTACTTACGTTATTCTTACTTTCATTTTCTGTATTGCAGTATGTTGTACTTAAAGGAGAAGCCGTGATGTACAATGCGACCCCTGTAAGTGGGCCGATAGTGGGCTCGCCGGGCGTTGTCGTCGAATGGCTTGGTGTGGTGGTTTCTGTAGTCTCGTTTGCAGTGGTAGTCGTTTTCTTAACACTCCTCCCGTATTGGCTTGGCTATGTGTCACGTGGTATACCTCGCTGGATTTTGCGGCAGACGGCATGGAAGCCGACGCTCCGAAGCGTCCATCTTACGAAACAGGCATGTGTGGCGATTGTCTTTTTCGCTGCTTTGATATCCCTATATAGTCCGCAATCTGCTCCGCTCACCAATGTTCCATTCCTCATTACACTTAGTGCATGTGTGATAAGTTCGCTCTCGTTTGCGGTGCAGTATAAAATAGCTGCGTTCATGAAACTTCACGAACGCAGCGTATATTAACGACACCTGCTACTACACTAAACTTTTTTGACCTGCAATGCGTCGAGCTCTACAGGCGTATCGCGACCGAACATGCTGACCATGACCTTGAGCTTACCTTTTTGGTAGTCGATTTCGCTGATGGCGCCATCAAATCCTTTGAACGGACCATCGGTAATAGAGACAACTTCTCCTTCTGAGAAATCAATCTGATGTTTAGGCTCTTCCACGCCCATTCGCTTTTTAATTTTGCGAATTTCAGAATCTGACACAGGTGTAGGGTCTGTGCCGCTACCAACAAATCCTGTGACACCCGGAGTATTGCGTACAATGTACCACGTTTCCTCTGTCAATTTCATTTCTACTAGTACGTAACCTTGGAAGATTTTGCGATCAACGACTTTACGTTTGCCGTTTTTGATCTCAATCTGCTTTTCTTTTGGCACCATGACGTCGAAGATCTTATCTGCCATGTCGACTGCATTGATGCGTTGACGGATGCTCTCTGACACCTTGTCTTCGTAGCCACTATATGTGTGTATGGCGTACCATTGCTTGGTTGAATCGTATCGTTTGCGTACCATTATCGTTTACCCTTCTACTAGAAAATCAAATAAATATTTAAACATTGCGTCGAGCAAAATCACGAGCACGAAGAAGAATACCGAGTACACGATGACTGCCATAGTAAGACCCCAGGTGGCTTTTCGGTCTGGCCAGCGAACTTGTCGCAGCTCTCGCCACGCACCAATAAAATAGTTATCGCGTTGCTTTTTCTGCTTTTTAGGTTTTACGGCCGCCAGTTTCGGCGTATCTTTTTTCACAGATTTTTTCTTTTCATCGGTTTTTGCAACGACACGGGTCGTTACTTTTGTAGTCGATGACTTCTTCTTGTCTGCCAACGCATTTCTCCCAAAATTAAAAGCCTGCTTGTTGCAGACTGTCAAGACTAGTATAGCGCCGAACAATAGTTGAGTCAAGCCATGCTACAATCGTAAGCATGATAACTCTCAGCGTATCGGTGCTGTGTGCACTTGTTGCCGCGGGCGAGATAGCCACGCTTGTGCGACTTCGTTTGCTCATGTCTCGTTTCGAGAAACGGCAAATGATCAGTGCTCCGTCGATGCTTCGTGACATGCCAAGTGTGAGCGTGTGTATACCCGCGCGCAATGAGCGCCATGCGATGACTAGGTGTCTCGAAGCAGTGTTGTCGAGCACATACCCGAAGCTCGAAATTATAGTGCTCGATGATGAATCTGTCGATAACACTTCGAATCTTATTCGCGCATTTGCTCGCGACGGCGTCAGGTTTATTGAAGGTTCAACACCGCCAAGTGGATGGCTGGGCAAGAACTTTGCGCTACAAACCTTGGCTACACAGGCAAGCGGCACGTATGTGCTGTTTCTTGATGTCGACACAATCATTTCACCGCATTCTATCAGTCAGATGGTTGCCTACGCAGAAGCTGAGCAGTCGTCGATGATATCAGTCCTTCCGCAGCGTAGCGATCTTTGGCGCGCTAGCGTACTGCTCGCTCCGCTCCGCTATTACTGGCATATCGTATTTCACCGTACAAGTAGGCCAGTCGTTACAAGTAATGCTTGGATGATACGTCGAAAGAAGCTGATTGCTGACTTCGAAGGCTTCAAGACCATACAGACCGATGTCGAGCCAGAGGTAGCAATCGCTGCATATTACTATAGAGATAGCGACTATAAATTTCTCACAAGCACTCATCTGCTCGGTGTGACATATGAGAAAAAGATGAGTTCCCAAATAGAGACTGCGATTCGCCTGCGATATCCTTCACTCGGCCATTCGGCGATGCGCGCGATTGGCGCAACATTCCTAAAAGCTTTGGCGGCAGTAAGTCCGCTTCTAGCATTATTGTATGTGTCATCTGGTGTGCTGCCGGCTATCGCGTTATATGCACTCGGCTGCACTAGCTACTTGATGTATCTGCAGTTTGTCTGGAAGAAAGGCGCGCTGCTAGGCATGTGGTTGTGGCCGTTGGTACTACTGGGTGATGCATGGCTCACGTTGGTCAGTATGATTCGTTACGAAACACATACGGTCACCTGGAAGGGCCGGTCAATTACTTCACTGGATCAATAGGTGCGACAGATTCAAGCTCGATACTAAACGTTGACCCGTGGTTGAGGCGGCTTTTGAGTTCAATACGAGTATTAAGCTTACGGGCAAGTTTCATTGCTACATAGAGACCTAGCCCAGTGCCACGTGTCTCTCTTGTGCGGTAATCTTCGCTGCGGTAAAACTTGTCAAATACCCTTTCTCTATCTGCCTTGCTAATGCCGATGCCGGTATCAACGACCGAGATATTCACCACTCCCTTCGCTTTGGTGGCTTTGATTTTGACACTGCCTTCTTTCGTGTATTTGATCGCGTTTGTGATGAAGTTTTGCAAGAGTTCCGTAAGGTACAAACGGCTTACGTTCACATGACCGAGTTGATGAGGGATATCCAAGTCAAGCGCTATTTTAGCATGGTGGGCGCTTGGAGAGTACTCCGTGTAGAGCCCGGTCAAGAGCTCGTTCAGATTGATTATTTCCGATCCGTCGGCAACACCTCGCTCTGCTCGCGAGAGCGTACTAAGGTCATTGACCATCTTGGACAAAAAGACAATCTGTTCGTGCGCAGCTTGCAGTGACGGTCGTATTCGCGCTGGTGAAGCAAGGCCTTTGTCGTACATGACATCAATATTGCTGAGGGTTCCTTCGGCAATTGTGAGCGGTGTTCTCAGTTCGTGACTCACTACGCTGATGAATTCGTCTCGCTCTTCGTCGAGATTTTTCTGTTTGGTGATATCTCGCAAAATGAGCATAAATCCTTGATCTATATCCAGTCTACTATGTCGTTTGCCTACCCGAATTGGCGTTACGGACACCTCAAGACGCACGACTTCATCGGCATAGTGATAATACACATCGTCGTACACGTGAGTGTATTTGTTGCGTTTCATTAGAGAAAATATGTGCATTCGCTTGCCATGCTCATCGCGAGTTTTAAATACCTCATCGATATGGTGTCCGTTTAGTGAGCCGTTTGTATCAAGTATGCCGAGCGCGGCGGCATTATACATGCGCACGATGCCATGGCTGTCGACGCTTAACACTCCCTGCGCGAGGTTGTTCATGAGTGTTGATACGCGGTAGCGTTCTAGTTCGGCTTGTGCCTTGCTTCTCTCGAGTACTGCCTGTCTGGCACTCTGAAGTCGCATGAGTGCCGATGCAACGAGAGTGATTGATATCAGTGCGAGCACTACGATGATGATATCGGCAGTTTGCGGCAGGCGAAGCTCTATTGTTCGGTAGATATCAAGCACTATACCCAAGATCAAGATAGTGGCACTGAGTAAAAGACCCTTTACTCTATAGACTCGGTAGGCCTCATAAAGTAAAAGCATCAGTGCAAGGCTAAGTAACGAACTAAATCCTATAGAAGTGAGTATAAGCCCGATAGCAACAAGCTCTAAACCGACAGTTCGTGCAAGCAATACCTCCCTGGTGTCGTTGCGTGAGATGACACTATAGAGCGCTATTAGCGCTCCACAGGCAGCGAGCAAATAGAATATGCTGTCGCCCATGTACTTTGATTGCGGCAGTACATCGACCATCACTAAATAGCCTTGGAAAATAAACAGCAAAGTAAATACAACGCAAGCGACACGGAGCCACATGCCAGTGCGTAGTACGTGTTTGTTAGGGTGCTTCCTGCTCATAGTTGCTCTTAGTATACCCTACTTAGCGTAAGCGTTTCAAATTGTGGGATTGTGCTGCTTGAGCGTGCGCCTATGTGCTTTGTAGTCAGGGTCTTGTGCTTCGACGAGTCTCCAGAAATCTTGGCTGTGGTTCATCTGCTTGGTATGGCAGAGCTCATGAATGAGTACATAATCTATCAGATCAAAAGGTAGTTGCATAAGCGCAATATTGAGGCTAATCGTACCGCTTGAGCTACAACTCCCCCATCTTGTACTGGCATGAGAAAAGCGAACTTTTTCGTAGTGACTATCGGAGTGACGCGCGAGTGTTGCTAGTCTTCGCGGCAAATAATGCTTGGCTTCTACGCGCAGTGCCGCCCGCATGGCGCCACGTATCTCGTTTTGCACAGTGGCATCGCTCACGGTGAGCTGATCAGGCAAGGAGAGTACTATTTTTAGATCTTGACGCTTAGTGTGTAGTTTTGCACCTGGCACTATAATGAGCGAGTGGCTTTTGCCAATCCGCATGCCTTCTTCGTACTGAGTCTTCGGTGCTTGAGTCTGCAGCATGTCACGAATATCTTCACGTGAGGTATCGATGAGTTTTTTAAGGCTTCGGCTACTAGCAAACATTGGAAGTGATGCCCTCAGTCGACCATCTGGTGCAACCGACAGCCGTATATGCCGAGAGCGGTGGCTAGTGCGAATGGTTATTTCGCCAAATTCTTCGTCAACGAGATTGGCCATGTGTATTCTGGTTTACGATATTTTAATAGAGTTACCTTTGATAGTTCTACGGTCGGGCACCTGCAGCTGAACGTCGGCTGGGCGATTTGGTTGTGCGAGGCGCCGCAACACTGTCCGTGCCTGCGATGCAAATGTATGCTTGCCACTGATGACGACTGCTTTTTCGCCCTCTCCTGGTGCTGTGAATCTGCGCACAAGATATTCGTAGCGATCCTCTGGCAAGATAAGCTCTTTTGCGCGGTTGACGCGACTTGGCTTTGTGGCACGGGTACGTGCAGTAAGGGGGTCTGTCTGCACCCATACGAACAATGGCTCGTAGTCGTGCGAGCGCACAAGCTTAGCGAGGTTCTGTCTGTCTACTTTGGCTTCAGTGCCACCTTCAACAATAAACGTTTTTTTGGTTTTCAAGAGTTCACTTATCTGTAGCCACGACAGATACTCTACTACGTGTTGTTCTTCGGGAGAGTACGTAGGGGGTGTGGCGATTGCCGCACGTAGTTTGTCTGACTCAACATAGGGTGCGCTGAACATATCGGCAAATTTGCTCGCAAAGTATGTTTTACCTGCCCCTGGCGTGCCGATAATAAAGACTACATGAGGTGTCGACAAGCTTAATGATTTCATACAGATAAGTATAGCAGATTGTGGCGTATCGTGCGAAGACAGGGTGCGGTAGATAATTTACATTTTACCGCTCACTTGGTATAGTTATACGAGTTAAAGGGGTATAGCTCAGTTGGCTAGAGCACAGGTCTCCAAAACCTGGTGTCGCGGGTTCGAGTCCCTCTACCCCTGCCATAATGGATAAAGCGCATTTTCGGCGCTTTTTTCGTTATTTTGACCCCTGTTATTTTCGCTATTTGTAAAAGTTCTATCATTTGATTTTTGAGTTCCTAATAATTCGCGTGTTTTCGAACTGTACTTTGCGATTAGTTCGGCTCGATCCTTCAAGCTAACAGATACGGCATCGTTCTTGAACACGATATTTTCGAACAGTTCTATCAAAATCTGTCGCTTTTCATCATCGTCCTTTTCATCGTAGTATTTAGCTGCTCGTTGAGATAGTTCTAGCATATATATACCACGCCTCTTGCGTTCTGTGACGCTACTATCAAACGACGCCATAGCAAGCTCTAGAGTCTCTATCTCGCTCATAAATGACTCGTGCTTAGACTCGTATCGCTCCTGTGTGATAACGCCTGCAAGCTTGTCGTCGTACAGGGCTTCATCCATAGACTTGATACGTTCTATGCGTGTCTTCGTGTTTTGCTCGACTTCTGCGCGGTTATCTGCAGCCTTCTCGACGTCAGATCGCATACTATCAACAACCCACTCCAGAATACTCTGAGAGGGGCATAGAAGGCGCTCAAGCTCCTGCTTTACAACCTCTTGCACGACATCTTCTCGTATATATTTATACTTACGATTCTTGCATCGCTCATCACGGCGCTGGCAAGCTCCATAGTAACGACCTTTTTGTAGTTGCCAGGAGACCTGACTGCCGCATGTCGCACAGGTAACAACGCCCTTGAGGGAAACATTGTGCCGCACTTGTTTCTTAGGTCGCTTGCCATGCAACTTATCCTGCACGGATTCCCATATTTCACGTCTTACTATTGGCGTCTGAGCACCAGGGTATTCCTGTCCATTAAAACGATTTATCCCTATGTAGAAGGGATTGAGGAGGATCTTATGTACGTGGCTTTCCGGGATGGGTCTGCCGTTACGAGTTGTCAGGCCGATTTCTCGCATCTTCGCAGCAACAGACTCAATTGATTGGCCGGGTTTTAGATACAGTTCAAACATTGCCCTAACTGAGTTCATCGTGGCTGGATTGGGGACGTGTATACGTTTACCATGATCAGTCACGGTCATATATCCAACAGGTGGCACGGCCGGTAGCCATCCTTGCGCTAGCTTTTCCGCCCAGCCCTTCATGGCCTCTTCTCGTAGATTGTCGGTGTATTTCTTTGCAACGGCTAGGTGGATATTCCACATAAACTTAACGTCCGACTTTGATTCTTTGTGTAATTGAATGTTTTCTTTTACGAGATGAAGCATCCTATCGGCGTCTTTACTAAGCCAGTCATCAATAGCAACGGCATCCTTCATATTGCGCGTTAGCCTGTCGGTCTTTTCGACTGCTAGATGATAGATAGCGTTCTTATTCATGTAGGTAAGCAGCTCTTTGAATATCTTGCGACTTTGCTCCTTAGATGCTGTTTCGGCTATCTTGAATATCTTCTCGACAGCAAACCCCTTATTGGCGCAGTATCCCGTCAGGAGCTTAACTTGAGAATCGAGGGAATACCCCTCGTCCTCTTGAGATTTACTTGATACGCGAGCCAGTATTACAGCTCTGCTTTTCTTATTCATTATCTTCACTCTCCATTCGCGAAACCCCTAAGATCTCTCTGTCGCCAGCGAGTACCTTATATACGGTTATTAGACTTTCTCCGATGCTTTTCGCCTCTTCGTGGGTAACTGGTCGATTTTGTTCAGACTCAAGTATCTGGCGCAGCTCTTCGATGCGCTCGTTATTGACGGTTATGACACCGACAAGTTTTTGCGTGATACCCTTGAATGACTTTTTACTTACCATATACCCTCCATGAAACGAAAAAGACGCTCCGAGATTGGTTACGTCTTAATAATTCAGCTAGCTACGATTATCGCTACTTATCCCAGGGTCGTCCTGGCTTTGGTCGTTCCTTTAGTTCTTTCTTTACTAAGTCTTTGAGCTGCCTATCTCCAGTGCTTGCGAGCAACTGAAGCATTAACTCGCTCAACGTGAGTCCTTTTTGCTTTGCAACGGCCTTCGCTCGTTCACGTAGGTCGTCGGTTACGCGGATTTGCATACTGACTATCTTTCTGGACATTTGCCCTTATTTTAACATGTAATGCTATTTACTTGTAACTAGCCGAATTATTAACGTACAACCTCTATATAAATAGTATTACTAATTAACATAAAAAGCAATACTAATTAAGCCTATTTTTGATGTATTAATTACTAACTGTGCATAGGTAGTAAACTGCTATTATTTAACAGAGGTGAATATTTACTTTTTACTCTCTTCTTATATATACTACGTATAGAAGAGAGAAGTGGTTATGAGAAGTGACGAAAGTAATCAGAAATTAACTGGTCAACAGCAACGTATTCTAAAGTTATTATTCAAGTTCAGATTTGTATCAGCAGGATTATTAGCAGATGTTATGGGTATTCGTAGAGAGGGTGTCTATCAAGTCTTAGAGCAGCTAGTAAGTGGAGGTCTAGTAACCAAGGTGTATAAAGAGCAGTGGAGAATAGATCGTAAACCGGCGTACTATTATTTGAATAAATCTGGGGTGACAATCACTCGTAAGGTTATGGATGTCAAAGAGTCGGTCGTCCATGCCCTATACAAGAATGATGAAATGACGAATGATTTTGTCGAGCATAGCATGAAGCTCATTCAGTGCTACGTATCCATCAAGAAGTACCTCCCAGGAGGCTCGGACATATTCTCCAAGACAGAGATTAATCGTTTCGCGCAGTTCCCCAAGAACCGTCCAGATATGTACATACGCACTCCAGGGGGCAAAGAAGCTATTGTAATCATTGTTGACGATAAGCCCCTTTATATCGTCCGTAAACGTCTTGACGAGATCATCACTCATAGTGAAGATGAGGGGTGGGATGGAGACAGTTACCCGACTATATGCTTTATCTTAAAAGATCATTCTGCCAAGTATAGTTTTCTCTACACTACCAGTAAAAAGCTAGAGGGTATGGGCTTAGAAGAGGATGAGCTACCGATCATCGCCGCCGCTCTCGAATCATTCGATAAACCCATCGCCTCACCGTGGTCTTCACCTTTTAAACCGAAAGAATACGTCAAGCTTTTCGCATAGTTATCGAGTATGGGAAAGTGTGACGATTGCCCGTAAGTTTACGCACGGGTAATGGTCACGCCTACTTCGTCTCATATAACGTGCTGAGATTTTGTTGTCCGACAGGATTGGCAGGTGTGTACGTTCTGTCGTAGACAGTACGTGCCACCTGACGAGCATGGCGTGGCAACGATCAATAAAACAAGTAACCGATGTCGCGGCGGCAGGCGCGTCTATGACATGATGCGTTCTTGCACCCGAGAGCCTCACTTGCGGTACGCAATGTGAGGTCGAGGGGGTAAGTACGGAGCGTGTCGTTGCATTTGAGCTGGATGCACGATGCGGATAGCTCCAACGGAGCTGTTCGCATGGTGTGGCCTGTGGTTGTCTTTTCTTAGAAGGCAGTTTTACGTCTTACCTAGGACAATGGGCTACTTATAGCCCCGGATAGCTGACGGGTCGCCCCTCAACCATCTCGTTGTATTCGTCGATACAGTCATACTCATACATGCGGTCGGTGTAGTAGTCTCGAAGACGCTCGGCGAGTTTGACGAGCTTTTCATCTTTGCACCAATCCTCAACAGTACAGCTATTACCGATCGAGCCAAGCATGCCGCCGCCCAGATAATTCTGGTAGGCACTTAAAAACTCATCCTCATAGCCGAACTCAGTCAAATCTAGCTCGCAACCGCCGCCACGATGGTTGTACTCTTCGCGTCTGATGTGATCTTCAATATTCATAACATCCTCCTAAAATTAAAAAAATAAGCCGTTTATCGTCATGCTCAGGACGAAATGAAAACCGAGGAGCTAATACTCCTCGGCTAACATGATAGTCAACGCTCGACGACAATCCGGATCGAGTGGATCGCACCCTCCGGACAGGTCTTGCTGGTAGTAGTCTATTTTCCAAAAGACTTTATTACCGGCAACCGTAAACGAGCCAAAGTCATGCTCTCCGTACGGATCGTTGTCTTCCGTGAACTTACTAAAGTTCTGTACAGCGACGAAGATATCACTGATAGTCACTTCATCGAGTGACATGATACCTCGCGTTGCCATGTAGTTCGCTGCATTTGAGCGAGCTGCATCATTGAGCTGCGCGATTTTCATTGATGTTTCGTTTTGTACTGTTTCGGTGTCCATAAGACCCTCCTTGCTTTACGAGAGGACTTCCTGCCTCTTTGTCAAAAGGGCTCGGGATGAATCCACTGGGGTCAAGGTGGAGCGCCCCTTGACGTTTACCAAGGGACGAACGACCTTGATGCCTGTGGTTCACCCGTATACTGAAAAGACAGAGGGAGGAAGACTCTTACACGACTACACTCAGTTCCGTACAACATGCCAATAAAAGCAGTTTATCGTCATGCTCAGGACGGTCATCTGCTAGAGACTTGGGATTATGATGTCCGATGTCATACCTATGTGAGATACGCTATCGGCTACATCGCCCTTATCATCAAGCCATACCTGGATGTAGAAAGGCTCGGTGTACCAGTCGTGCTGTTCTGCGACTTGCACCCAGAACCGCCTATGGCGCTCGATTTGTTCTTTTGTTTCCTTACTAATGACAGTTGTACGCATATCAGTCTCCTTAAAGCTTAGTTTGAGCAGTTTTAGTCATGCTCGGGACTATTTCGCTACTGGTTCGCTGCGACGACTTCAACCCAGTCAATTCGACCGAGAGAAGTGTTGAGCAGGTCGCCCACAATACCGATACTGTTGTCGGTATCTGTGATAAATCGGACGTATCGCTCAAGTTCCTCTGCTTGCTCATCAAGATCGAAGTTCTTTATGATTTCACAAAGCTCATCGTAATAGCATCTGTCGTTAGTGAGCCACATGTTCACTAACCACGTCTCTCGATTACTCCACCCGTTATACTCGGTGGCTACAGTTTGTGTTGCTTCTGCTACGTGCATGATATTCTCCTTTACTTTACGTAACGGAGTCACCTGACGGGGTCGCATGGCAAAGGCGTCACAGGTGGAGATTCCCCTTGAAAATAGCCAATAAGAAAATAATCATTTTCAGGGGTGAATACGACCTTGATGCGTTTGCTCGACCCGTATAATGAACGAGTACGTGAAGTGAGAAGATATTTAACAAATCCTTAGATTGGAAAATGCTCAGCATAAGTGCTGTCGTTGTTTTTCTGCAAAAAAATAGCTTTGCAATCGCTGTGACCCCGAGGGTAAAACGTAAACCATTTGAGATCGCGATGGGTTGCATAGTACCCCCTAGGGGTATACAATATATGTATGATAGCTAACATAAAAAAACGAGCACTGCACCGTTCAAAAATCCTTGAAGGACAAATGCGAGGTATCCAGAAAATGATCGAAAATGAACAATATTGCATGGACATACTTACCCAAAGCCTTGCTATCCAAAAATCGCTAGCGTCATTGAATAAGCTGATAGTTGAAAACCATCTCTCAACGCATATAAAAGATGACATGAGTTCGGGCTCACAAGACGCTCAAGAGCACGCAATGGAGGAGCTGCTCAAGCTTTATGAGCTAGTTAATATAAGGTCAACGGCCTAAGGAGGGTTACATATGGAATATTTTGCACATTACGGCGAAGGTCACATGATGGATGGTGGCGATTGGGGTTGGGGTGTGATAATGATGTTGTTTTGGAGCGTAATCATAGTGCTAGTAATAGTACTGATTACCAAAAATCTGAACAGTAGCAAAGACACAAAGAATGATGAGTCTGCGTTATCAATTGCAAAGTAGCGGTATGCTAAGGGTGAAATTACCAAGAAACAATTCGATGAGATGAAGAAAGACCTAAAGTAAATTAATAAAACCAGGGGGTTGTCGTGAAGTTAACAAAAAATAATCTAGCAAATGGTCTAGCGCTCGCAACGGCTATACTTTGGGTACTATGTTCGGCTTTTGTGGCCATCTTCCCCGACTTCTCACATACGGTGACAGTTTGGTGGATGCACGGCATGAGTATTTCGTCCTTTGATCTAAGTTTTTCTAACTTCATTTGGGGCGGCCTTAGCTTGGTCGCAGCCTTTTGGTTGGTTGGATATGTGGTTGGGTGGAGCTTGGAATATGTAAACAAGAAAAAAGGCGCAAAAAGATGAAGAAAAAACCTCTGCTAATTGGACTTTTCGGGCTACTCGCTTTAGTAATCCTTGTCACTGTCGGCTATGGATACATTTACTTCTCCACCCCCACACATATTCGAAAACCGACATATCAGCACTATCACTTTCGTACCCAGATACTCGTTGACGGCAAAGCTGTAGATTTTTCAAAAGATGAATTTCAGAAAGAGACAGGTACATCAACAACATGTAGTGCCGCAGTAGGTAGTGCGCCGATCGATTTTCACGACAAGATGGATCAGTTTACGCATGTTCACTGGAACGGTATGACTGGTGGTGAATTTTTGAAAGACTTTGGTTGGAACTATATCGGTGGCAACGACGATGTACTAGGGCAACGCTATGATGATGGTCTAAAACCAAGCCCAGTAAAGATATACGGCGACCTGCTGCCCGCAGTACCCGAGAAAAGTAATTTCTACGTATATACTGGCGACAAGGAAAGTTACCAGCAAAAAACTTGGGATAACTTTTTGAGCCAAGATCTTGAATCGTTCTTTGGCAAGAAAAGTAATATCGGGCATAGCGATGAAGTTTCGTTTAATGTTTCAGACTGGCTGTTTCCAAAAGCTTATGCTCACGGTGGAGTAATGGATGAGCATGAATCAAACAAATCTGAAGAAGAACTAACACGTATTAACAACTTGGTAGGTAATGTAGTCATCTTTGTGCAGAAGGACGAGCCTTCAAAGGAGCAGATACAGGAACGTTTTAACAACCTCGTGCCCTTGCATGAATCAAGTTGCGGAGATTAACGGTGGCTAAAGATCAAATGACTGATACGAAGACAAGTTACAAATCCGGTAGCTTGAGTCTAGTCGGCGCAATATCAATGGGCACAGCCGTCATTATCGGTGCTGGGATTTTTGCACTTACTGGTCAAATTGCCGAGTTAGCAGGTCCGCTATTTCCTTTGGTTTTTATCGCAGGAGCAATCGCAACCGCTTTTAGTGCCTACGCATACATAAAAATGTCAAACGCCTTCCCGAGTGCTGGTGGCATAGCTATGATTTTAAATAAAGCATACGGCCCAGGCGTTATTACAGCTGCTGGGGCGTTGTTAATGTACTTTTCAATGGTCATCAATCAGAGTCTTGTGGCACGGACATTTGGAACCTACACACTGCAATTGTTTGACGTCGGTAGCCCTAGCTGGCTGGTGTCTCTTTTGGGAGTAGGGCTGTTACTATTCGCTTTTATCATAAACATATCCGGTAACAAGTTGATCGGTACGTTCTCATTCGTCATGTCGCTGATAAAAATTGTGGGGATTGCTCTACTTGGGTTTGGTGGTTTATGGGTTGCGGGGTTTTCATTTGAGAGTTTATCGGCAGCTCCGCAGGGAGACTACACTGCTACTGGGTTTATCGCAGCTACTGCTCTCGCTATCCTCGCTTATAAAGGCTTTACGACGATTACCAATAGTGGATCAGAAATTAAGAAACCACACCAGAACGTCGGTCGAGCTATTATTACATCTCTAGCTATATGTGTAGTTGTGTATCTTTTGGTCGCTGTCGGCGTGGCTGCCAATCTACCATTACCCGAAATTATTGCATCCAAGAATTTTGCACTCGCCGAGGCTGCCAGACCAGCATTTGGCGATATGGGATTACTATTTACCGTTCTGCTTGCCATTGTGGCGACCGTCTCAGGAGTTATCGCCAGTACTTTTGCAGTGTCAAGAATGTTGACTATGCTAACTGACATGAAGCTTGTGCCTCATAGACACTTCGGCATGCCAGGAAGCGTACAAAAGCACACATTGGTTTACACAATAGTTATCGCTATGATGCTAACAGTATTCTTTGACCTTTCACGAATTGCCTCACTAGGGGTAATACTGTATCTCACAATGGATGTAATCATACAGTGGGGTGTTTTCCGTCACCTCCGCGAGACTATTAAGCTAAATCCGGCAATCATCCTTACGGCCATTGTGATTGATGTGATAGTACTAGGTGCTTTTTTGATCATGAAGGCACAGTCTGACATGCTCATTATCTACGCGTCGATCATTGTTATTGGTGCTATATTTTTGAGCGAAAAGGTTTTTCTGAGTCGCGCTAAAGGTTCGTCATGATGCAAAACATAAAACGAGGAGATATGTATGAATAGTCATAACAAAATGAAGCACACTCACCATGATCATGGTGATCACGTCATGCAGTCGCAAACTAGCAACACGGTGACTTATGCCTGTCCGATGCACCCTGAGGTAACCTCAGACAAGCCAGGTATGTGCCCGAAATGTCATATGGCACTAGAGAAAACCAAGATAAAAAAAGCAGGAGATGACGACCATAGTAGCCATGATAAGCATGCTGGTCATAATCCGAATATGTTCAAGCAAAAGTTTTGGCTGAGCCTGCTACTAACAGTACCGACGTTGCTGTTTTCACATACGGTTCAAAGCTGGCTTGGTTTTGACCTGATGTTCCCCGGCAGTGAGTATATTCCCGCTGTATTTGGGGCAGTTATCTTCTTTTACGGTGGCTTAGTATTCTTAAAGAGTGCCAAAGCCGAACTTGCCGCTAAACAGCCGGGCATGATGACGCTGATTTCTATGGCAATTACGGTGGCATTCATCTATAGCGCACTCGTGACTCTCAAGCTCGTTACTGGCATGGACTTTTGGTGGGAACTCGCGACGTTAGTAACGATCATGCTCCTGGGGCACTGGCTTGAAATGGCATCAGTAGAAAACGCTCAAGGCGCACTCAATGAACTCGCCAAGCTGCTACCTGATGAAGCCGAATTGATCGAACATGGCAAAAGTCGTACAGTCGCCGTCAGTGAACTAAAACAAGGAGACATGGTACTGGTTCGTCCTGGTGCTCAAGTTCCGGTAGATGGAACGGTTGTTAAGGGTGGGTCCGAAGTCAACGAGTCGATGCTGACCGGGGAGTCAAAACTGGTCAAAAAAATAGTCGGAGCCGAAGTAATCGGCGGCACAATCAATGCAAGCGGCGCACTCACCATCAAAGTTACTAAAGTCGGTGGTGATACGGCGCTGGCGGGCATCATGAAGCTAGTCGAAGACGCTCAGGCAAGCAAATCAAAAACACAGGTCCTGGCAGACAAAGCGGCATTTTATCTGACGTTTATTGCCCTTGGTGCGGCACTTGCAACATGGATCGGTTGGTGGATTGCCGGTGCCTCGGCTGGATTTATATTTGAGCGAGTTGTCACGGTACTGGTGATTGCCTGTCCGCATGCACTGGGTCTAGCTATTCCGCTCGTCACGGCTATCTCTACCACACTAGCGGCAAAGAATGGGCTGCTGGTACGTGAACGAATGGCACTCGAATCAGCACGCAATATAGATGTCGTGTTATTTGATAAGACCGGCACACTCACTAAGGGTGAACAAGGTGTGGTTGATATCCTCGCTAAAGACAAAGGTCGTACTTTGAGTCTTGCCGCCGCACTCGAACGCGAATCAGAGCATCCGATTGCAAAAGCAATTTTCCAGTATGCACACGGTCAAAATGTGCCGGAAACTCACGCCACTGACTTTTCGGCACTTTCTGGCCGTGGTGTACGAGCTAAAGCCGGTGGCAAAATGGTATATGTGGGTGGTCCGAGGTTACTTGAAGAACTGAAACTAAAGCTTGATAGCGAGTTACAAAAAGCGGCAGAAGAAGCCTCAACTGATGGAAAAACGGTCGTGTATGTCGTCGAGGATAAGACCGTTCTCGGCGCAATCATGCTGGCTGATGTTATCCGCGAAGAGTCCAAAGAAGCCGTCGCCCGACTGCATGATATGGGCAAACGCGTTGCTATGCTGACCGGCGACAGCAAAGGCGTGGCTGCTTGGGTAGCCAAAGAACTCGGTATTAAAGAGTACTTTGCCGAAGTCCTGCCGGAGAATAAAGCCGAAACAGTCAAGAAGTTACAGGCAGATGGGAGCCGGGTTGCCATGGTTGGTGATGGCGTGAACGATGCGCCAGCGCTGACGCAGGCTAATATTGGTATCGCGATCGGTGCGGGCACGGATGTGGCGATTGAATCAGCCGGTATCGTACTGGCAAGCAGCGACCCACGAGGCGTAGCAAAGATCGTCACGCTTTCAAAAGCTACCTACCGCAAGATGCTGCAAAACCTTGCCTGGGCGACCGGCTACAACGCCCTCGCTATCCCACTGGCGGCTGGTGTTACCTCGGGAATTGGGTTTGTTCTTTCGCCAGCACTCGGCGCAGTCCTGATGTCACTTTCAACGATTATTGTCGCCATCAATGCACAGCTCCTACGACGAATAAAATTATAAGGAGGTAGTATGCACAACCACGACGAACATGAACACCATCATCATCACGACAGTGAGGCAGCCGATATCCCAGTAGATCGTATGGCCGTCTGCCCAGTAACAGGTGACGCTATTGATACAGTAGAGGCTGAAAAACTCGGACATTTCAGAGACGTGGACGGCAAGCGGATTTATTTGTGCTGCGCCACATGCGTACAGCTATTCGATAAAAATCCTGAGCAGTATGAAGATCATCATCTTGGTCACAAACATCACCATCATATTCCGACAACAGGGACGCTACACTTGAAAGAAAAAGAACACCTGACGGACAATGTCTGGGCGTTTCGCTTCACTGCCGACCAGCCGCTATCATGGACACCCGGACAATTCATCCGTATCGAAATCCCTCATGACACTCCTGATGATGAGGGTACAAAGCGATGGTTTACTATTTCATCGACACCACACGACGGCTTTATCCAAATCACAACTCGTGTAACCGATAGGACGTTCAAACAAGCATTAGCTGCTCTCAACGTGGGCGAAAAAGTGCAGCTCATCGAACAACCAGATGGTGATTTTGTCTGGCAAGAAAGCGATGAACCGCTCGTCTTTGTCGCTGGCGGTATCGGTATCACCCCGTTTTACAGTATGTTGAAAGCAAGGGGTCATAGCGGACAGCCCGTCTCGGCGACGCTTATCTATAACGGTCGAACTGATGATCTGCCATTCAAGGCAGAGTTCAGTGAAGCAAGCAAACGCCACCCAGAGTTTACAGTCCAGTACGTTATCGGCGAACCACTTACTGCTGAAAAGCTTACTGAGCTCGTGCCAGATATCAGTTCATCTCAGGTCTTCATATCAGGCCCCGAACCAATGGTAGAAACACTCGGCAAGCAATTAGAAGATAACGGATTGAGTAGCGATAGTCTCCATCAAGATTTCTTCCCTCACTACAGCGAGGCAAACTACTAGAAATATGACGCTTAGAGCAAAGTACGGTAAAATAGAGATATGAAACGAGTCTTCCATGGAGTTGTTTCCGTATTTATGCTCACAGTACTTAGCGTACTGTCGTTAGGTATACATGCAGCCGCATTACAGCCTATGAGCAGCATGGGACACTCAATGGGCGGCGCATCTCATCAGACGAGTTCGTCAAGTTGTTTTACTGCCTGTACCACAGCAACTCTTCACAAAGATGAGATCATCAAGGAGACTGACAAAGACGAGGACGACCAGCCGCAACCTCCATTTTATGTTCAGTTCCAAACATCGCCCCTCTTAGCCCTTGAAGAAAAGCACGGTCAAGAGACAAGAGCTGCCCTAGATAGAGAACCACCTCCTGACAGCACGCCAGCTTATATAAGGCTCGCTGTCTTTCGCGCTTGAGATTAGCTATTTACGAATACCGTTAAATAGCTAATCTAGGAGTATCTATGAACAATAAGAAATTATTTACTATCATTGCTGTTGTGCTCGTGCTGGCAGTAGCTGGCGGCGCACTTTACTACGGCTTGCGTGGCAACACGACTAAATCAAATACGGACAGCATGTCCGGCATGGATATGGGCGGCTCTACAGACAATGGCTCGCTCGTTGACACCAATAGTGCTACATACAAGCAGTACGCAGCCATGAGTGGTGAGACATACGACCGTAATTTCATCGCCAATATGATAGCCCACCACCAAGGTGCTGTTGATATGGCAAAGCTGGCACAGAAAAATGCCAAGCACCAAGAGCTGAAAGATATGGCGAACGACATCATCTCGGCTCAAGAGGGTGAGATTAGTCAGATGACGGCTTGGCAAAAAGAATGGGGTTATCCATCGACAAGTGCCGACAACATGATGGATCACAGTGCTATGGGTATGATGGATGAGATGGCTGGTATGAACAGCGCCCTGGAGGGAAAGACGGGTGATGAGTTTGACAAAGCTTTTATCGAGCAGATGATCATGCACCACCAGTCGGCTATCGACATGGCTGCTCCTGGTGAGAAAAACGCACAGCACCAAGAACTAAAAGATCTTACCAAAGCTGTCGTTTCTGCTCAGACACAAGAAATCAAGCAAATGAAGCAGTGGCAAAAAGATTGGGGCTATGAAAATTAGAACCCTGCCCGCTGTATTGGCAGTTGTTATTCTTGGTTTTACTGGAGCGGTCATTGCTGCAAAGGCAAACAAACCACCGGAACCACCACGTCCAGGGGTTGAACAAAGTGACCACGGCCGTGAACATGTGGACAGCAAGAAGTATGGCGGCGACCAGCCGCCAACTTCTGGTGCTCACGCAAACCCTGTTTCGTGGGGCGTGTATGATACAGAAGTCCGCGACGATCAACTCATACACAATATGGAGCATGGGGGAATCTACATTTCATACCAACCAAGCCTACCGAAAGACCAAGTTGATAAATTGACCCGACTTTTGTCAGCACCTTTTGCGAATCCAAAGTTTCAACCAACCAAGATAGTACTTGCACCAAGAGCAACCAATAAATCGCCGATAGAATTAAGCTCATGGCGCAGGAGTGAAACATTACTGGCGTATGATCAGCAAAAAATAGAAGACTATGTTGCGCGTAATCTGGGCAAAAGCCCCGAACCGCTTGCACGATAGGCCAAGGAGGTAAAAATATGCGAAAGATAGTTGTAGGAACGATTATTGTGCTCGCAGTCGGAGCAGCAGCAATAGGCTGGTGGTTTTCACAAAACCAGTCAGCTTCCGCTCCAGAAAGTAAGCCGACACCGTCAGCAAGTAAAAGTGAGAAACCGGCTAACCCAAACGAGCATAACTACATGGATACTGATTTTGCGAAGAAAATGATCGTCCATAATCAGCAGGGTATCCAGATGGCGGACGTCGCGAAGAAAAATGCGAGCGACGACGAAGTTCGCCAACTGGCGGTGCGTATCAGCGATGAGCTAACGAGTGACACCAAACAGTACATTAACTGGCTTACCGAGTGGAAAGAGACATATTTCAATCTGTCTGATTTTCCTGAGATGGAAGGCCACGATATGTACCCGACTCTTCCTGGGATGGCAAGCCTCAGTGATCTGCGTGAACTTGAATCTGCTACAGGCAGTTCGGTAGATAAGCTATTCTTGCGTTTGATGATTACCCATCATGAGGGTGCAAATGAAATATCAAACGCAGAGTATTTAAAGGGCATGCAGTTTGGTCAGATGATAAATCTCAAGAACAAGACCGTGAAAAAACAAACCGAGGAAATACAGACAATGAAACAATTACAAGCTAAAGGAAATTAGATGAGGTTATATGAAGAATAAAATATTTATCACTGTGATTGTCGTACTTGCGATTGCCGCAGCTGCCGTTTGGTATTTTGTGGTTTTTTCAGTAAAACCAGTACCTGAAGGGGCGCTAGAGACAAGCAACACGACAGTAGATGAAAAGAAGCAAAAACCCGCAAGCGATAATATATATGCAAACTTAAAGGGAGATGCTTTCGATGAGGCGTATATCGCCGACATGCTGGCTCACCACGAAGGCGCTCTGAATATGTCAGAACATGCAATGGCAGTTACTGCTCATGAGGAGATTCGCACACTAGCTAGTGATATCGTACAGAGTCAAAGCGCGGAACTCATAAAAATGCGAACATGGCAAAAAGAATGGGGCTATAAGGAAACGATGAGCGGTGGTCATGGCAGTCACGGAGGTGCTGGTATGGACATGGGCGGCGACATGGTAGAGATGCAGAATAAGTTACAGGGACTCAAAGGTGAGGAATATGATAAAGAGTTTCTCAAGCAGATGATTCTTCACCACGAGCAAGCAGTTGAAATGTCTCAATATGCCGCGACCAATGCAAAGCACCAGGAGATAAAAGACCTTGCAAGTGCCGTTATTAGCGCGCAGACAAAAGAAATCGAGCAAATGAAGCAGTGGCAAAAAGACTGGGGTTATTAAACTTCTGTTTTTCTTCGATCGGATACTTTAAAATCACGAACGACCTGCAATACAAGACATGGGGCAAGCAATATACCTAAGAATATCCACCACAGCATGAAGTAGCCGCTGATCATACTTGTTCCAAGCATTAGGCCGTGTATAAAAATTGCCGCCATAGCACAGGCTTGAAGTAGACCAACATACGACCATATGCCATGTACGATACGCCTACTACGGAAATGTTTTAGGACATCATAGAGCAAGAACGTTGCCAGTGCGGCTATCGCGATTACCACTGCCCATGCACGATAGGAGCCAACGTAGCTGATGTAGCTTTCTGGAGGGAGTAGGCCGGTATCGAGGAAGCGCTGCACTAAAAAAATACTGGGATGCGTTACTAGCAACAATAAAACTATACGTCCAGTCCACTTTGTGAATCGCCTATTATTGACAGGTTTGCCGATGGAATTTGTGACATAATGAACCCACATTGTCGTCCACGCAAGTACTCCGAGTATGGGGAAGAATTGGTACATTGATGTAACGCTTCCAGATAAAGTCATGAGCCACAAGAAGATGCTTACGATAGACACCATTCCGAACAAAACCCAAGCGCGGTAACGTTTAATAAAGTAATACACTATATCCTCATTATACTGGAGAAAGGACAATACTAGTTATGAAGAAAAGTACAATCATACTCCTGACAATCACACTGTTGCTGCTAACCCTTGTGGGGGCAGGTGTATGGGCGCTCGTGAGTCGCTCTAATGATCAGAAGTCCAAAGGGTCTCAGGACACAACCGCTGATCAACAAAACAAAACGTTCACCATGGACGAAATAGCCACTCATAACTCAAAAACAGACTGCTGGACAGTTATCTCAGGGCAGGTGTATAAACTTACCGATTTTATAAATCGTCATCCAGGTGGCAATGAGGTAGTTCGTGCTTGCGGTATAGACGCAACGACTTTATTTACTTCTCGCACTACGGAAGATGGGCAGTCTATTGGTTCGGGTACACCACACAGTCAAGCGGCTCAAGAGCAACTTGACCAACTGAAGCTAGGAACTCTTGCAAAGTAGAGGGGTTGGGATATTGACCATCTGATGTTTTATGTGCTACATTACTTTGAAGGGTCTTGTACAGTATGCGACGCTCCGAGGGTATATCTCTTGGAGCGCCTTTTTATTAGGCAGCAAGTCGGTCTTCAACGAAGTTTAGGCCTACCTAGCGTTTGAACGAGTCTGCTGCATGAGGAGGATTTCCCGTGCCAACACGTACAAGACGACGTCTACGCGAACACACTGTGGGTCTTTTGGCTCGCAAATGGACATTACGCATTGCAGTGACACTTAGTGGCGATACGAAGCGCCACTCCGAGCTTGCGAAGTGCCTCCCCGGTATTACGCAAAAAGTTCTTACCGAAACATTGAGAGAGATGGAGCGAACCGGTATAGTTGAACGGTTCGTCTATCCTGTCGTTCCGCCAAAGGTTGAATATAAGTTAACTGAAGTTGGGTTAGAGCTGCTGAAGCTATCCAAAGAGTTCGCTAGCTGGTTTGACACTCACCACGAAAACATACACAAAGCCAAAAGAATCTACGACCGACAACGGTAGTGTGTGAACTTATCATCACTTCGATTTTTCCACGAAAAGTCGAAGTTACACCAAACTTGTTTTGGTGGTTACTTAGAGCTGCTTATGTTGCTCAATAGCGTCAAGCACTTCTCGATGGCGTAACTTGTCACGCTTGTTTTTACGCCTGCTACGAGTAAATAGTCTGAAGATAAAGAAGAATACGCCAAACAGCACGTACATCACGAAATACCAGCATAGAACAAACATCCATGCGCCCATAATGAGGGGTATCGCAATCAAAGCTAAAGCAAACTTAGCTATAGGATTCTCGACACTGGTAATCTTCCAGATACGCTGCGCCGATCCGCTGAAGGATGGCGGTGCTGATACAACGACTTTTTCAGATGCTAGTTGACGACTCATATCCCTATTCTACAATAGAAGTGTCTTGGTATAGTATGATGCGAATTGAAAAGATTTTTTCATGAGTCATTCATTTTGCTAGTGTTTTAATATTTTATCGCCCCCTTATCTTAAATCCATAGTTACTCTAAAGTACCTAGCGTACTTTTTGGGTATTCAGTACCTTAAAAGTGCCGTCTTGTAGCGTATTTCTACCTCTGATATTTTTGTGCCAAGTGGGAGCACTGTAACTAAACATGAGGGGAGCTGAAGTGGAGCTAAGAAAGACATCATTTATACTAGCATTAGTTATTGCAGCTGGACTGCCGATTATACTTGCAGAGCCTGCATTTGCACAAACGCCAGGCGGAGTGAGTAACGTAGAAAACTTTATCAGAAGTGTCATCACCGTTCTTGCGGGGCTAGCAGGACTTGTCGCAACCGGCTTCTTTGTTGCCGGTGGGTTTACCTATATCACGAGTTCAGGTAATCCAGAGCAGCTCGATAAGGCCAAGAGAACACTTACGTGGTCTGCTATAGGACTTGCCATTGTCATTGCTGCCTTTGTACTCGCAAATATCGTCACAACACTCGCAACACAGGCGTTTGGAGGCTAACGCCTGAATATGTGGGGTTTTGAAGATGCACTCTTGACGGGTCTAGGTACGTTTGCTGACACATCGCAGGCGATCGCCTCGATGCGTGAGTATGTCATGCCGGTGGTTCAGATACTATCTGGCCTCGCCGGTCTTGTTTGCGTTTTCTTCATCGTTCAAGCTGGCTATCTATACATCACGAGTAGCGGTAAGCCCGACCAAATGGAACATGCCAAAGACGTACTAAAAAAGGCGCTCCTTGGCCTGATTATTGTGCTCGCTGCCATAACGCTCACAACCATCCTGACCAATGCCTATGGCACGCCACAAAGCCCCGGAAACGCCGCCCTGCCTAGTCTCGAAGCGGTTCAAGAAGAAGAGCAAAGCAACGGCTTTCTCGATATGGTTGTCAAAGCGATCACTGGAGTCTTGGCGCAGATAGTTAACGGAGTAGCGACGCCATTCTTGGGCGCACTCGACTTCTTTACTACGAGTACGCCTGCTATGGCGAGTAATCCAAGTGTCTTTAATTTTTGGCTGGCTATGGTAGGTATAGCTAACATCCTGTTCATACTTGTGCTCGTGCTAATCGGCTTTCATGTCATGAGCGCATCGGCACTTGGTTTTGATGAGGTCGAGCCAAAACATCTCGTGCCACGAGTCGCCATGATATTCGTCTTAATGAACACCTCAATATTTCTGATCGACGGTATTATCGCACTCTCGAATGCGTTAATAAAAGCCGTAGGCTTAATCTCTGGATCGTCATCCGTCTGGGATACGCTCATGAAAGTGGTTGAGCAAACATCCGGCCTAGGCATCGCCGCACTACTGATTATGGTAGGTTTTGTCATCTGCTCGATTGTACTGCTGGTTTATTACGTCATGCGTCTCGTCACGCTCTATATCGGAGCAGTACTCGCACCGCTCGTTAGCCTACTCTGGTTAATCCCCGGATTTCGTGACTTTGCAGAAACAGCATTCAAAACCTACCTTACGACCATCTTCGTGCTGTTCGTCCACGTCGTCATACTGCAACTATCGGCCTCGCTATTCACAGGTATGGCGGCAGCCTCAGGCGACAACGCCGTACCAGACACTCTTATGGCGATGGTAACAGGTATTGCAACTATCTTGATGCTCCTAAAAACTCAGAGTGTCATGATGCAGTTTAGTTACGTAAGTATGGGTGCACGCAACATGCGAAAGCTTGGCGGACAGTTTGTAAACGGCGTAAGCTATCTAAGTGGTAAAACAAGAGCGGCCGCAAGCACTATCAGCTCGAAGACCGACACTGCCAAAAAGAGTCGCATGATCCGTGGTGTTGAGTCACGAGCCGTCAGTACAGGTAAGACTCAGACAGTTCGCTACCAAAACAAGAAAGGCACGGCAGAGATCGCACATACCGCCACACCAACTAAGCCTAGGCCGTCTACGCGAACTGGCGCAACCTACGAAGCTCCGACCGTTAAAGTGACTCGTGTACCAGCTTCTTCGACTACGCCAAGGAATAACAGTAAGGATAAGACGCTATGAAAATGACCGTCGTACCAGCACAAGTTACGACCGTTGAGGATCGAATCATCGGTAATCTTGGATTCTCACAGATCCTACTGCTGATTGTTCCCGTATTCGCTGCTGCCGGTATATTTCTACTCCTGCCTCCATTTATGGGAGGTGCACTCTATAAATACGTAATCATGGGTGTGGTTGCGCTACTGTTCGGTCTGCTGTCAATCCGTATTAAGGGTAAGATTCTAGCCTTATGGCTCGTCACCGTACTTCGCTATAATCTTCGACCAAAATACTACCTATTTAACAAGAATGTTACGACCGGTCGAGATGAATATCACGGCAAGGCCGTAGCACCAGAAGCTAAAGAAGCGACAGAAAAGAAGCCAGTCAAAAAGACCTCTCTCAATCAACTTGACATACCTACCACCGCCAGAATATTAGCTACCATTGAAAACCCGGCCACTAACTTTCGGCTAGAAACCGGTAAGAAAGGAAATCTACATGTTCGCTTTACAGAAATCGAAGACTAAGGCTAGCTCCAGAGGGCAAATTGCCATTAAAGGAGTTCGTGACGGCATATTAATGCTACCAAACAACGAATACCGAGCGATACTACAGGTATCATCGCTGAACTTCGAGTTGCGCAGCGAAGAGGAGCAAGACGCGATTATTGAAACATATGAAAGCTTCCTCAACTCAGTCGGCTCTAACTTACAAATACTGGTACGCACTCGTGAGATTGATATGGATAAGTACCTTGATGACCTTAACGAGCGTTATGAGAGTGAAACCATACCGATCTATCAGCAGCAGCTACAAAACTATGACGAGTTCATCCGCTCACTTATTACCGATAACAAGATTCTGACTCGTCATTTCTATATCATCGTGCCGTATAAATTAAATGGCAAAACAGACTTCGACCTCGTAAGTGAGCAGATGAAAATAAAGCTCGACATTATAGCTAAGGGTATTGCTCGACTCGGCATGCATACCGATCAACTAGATAGCCTTGAGGCGCTTGATCTATTCTACAGTTTCTACAGCCCAACACAGGCAAAGCTGCAACCACTTACCGAGCAGGCACTATCAATCATTCACACCGCACTCGTGCAGAAAGGAGAGGCACAATGAATAAGCTAGCTACTACTATGCGAACCAAGATTCTTGATCCAGTCACTGCACCCGTCAAAAAAAGAAAGGCGGCAAGATTGGAGCGACAAAAAGAACTAAATATCACGTTCGGCGAGCAAGATGCTGTCGATATCTTGTCATACGCAGGACTTGAGGAGAATATTGACCACCTCAATATAGACAGTGTATATATGCGGACACTCTATATATCTGGATATCCGTTCGTTGCAAATTCTGGCTGGATGGATAGTTTGATTAATTTTAATCACGACACAGATATCAGTTACCACTTCCATGAAGTAAGTGCTCTGTCCGCACTGCCAAAGCTGCACCGTAAGATTACCGAGCTTGAGAGTACAAAACGTGCCATGATGCGAGCTGGTAAGATTGTCGGCTCTGAGATTACCGACCCGCTTGAGTCTGCTATTGAACTACGAGATAAGATTCAACGTGGCCAAGAAAAGTTATTCCAAATGTCCATATACGTTTGTATTAGAGCCGAAAGCCTTGAAGAGTTGAATAAGATTACGAAGCTACTCGAAGCAACGATGTCGGCTCGATTGTTCTACTCAAAAGTAGCACGGTATCAACAGCTTGAAGCACTACAATCTATCTTGCCGCGAGCCGAAGATCAGCTAGCGCAAAAGAGAAACCTTGATAGCTCCAGTGCCGCATTAACATTTCCATTTATGTCGTCTGAGTTGGTGCAGGAAAGCGGCATCCTCTATGGTGTTAACAAATCCAATAATTCACTGGTGATTCTTGATCGCTTTAGCTTGCATAACGCAAACTCGATTACCTTTGCTCAGTCTGGCGCTGGTAAAAGCTATACGACAAAGGTTGAGATATTGCGCCAGCTCATGCAAGGTACGCGTGTTATCGTGATCGATCCTGAACGAGAGTATAAGCGACTGACTGAATCGGTAGGCGGTACGTATATTAAGCTATCGGCTAAGAGCAAGCAAAAGATAAACCCATTCGACCTTGCGACCACTTTCTCAAAGGCATCCGACCTGTCGGAACACACGCAGGATCTCATGGAAGTGATCGGGCTGATGGCAGAAGGCCTGACCTCACGCGAAAAAGCCGCCGTCGATAAGACTATTCTAAAGATATATAAGCAAGCTAAAAAGAATCAACCACTCCTTGAAGACTTGTATACCGAGCTACATAAACTAGGACAACTAAAGCTATGTGAAAAGCTCGAAAAGTACATCTCAGGATCACTAGCCGATGTCTTTAATTCGCAAACTAACATCGAGCTAGATAATAGACTGGTTATCTTTGATATAAAAGATCTACCGGAGAGCCTACGCCAAATTATGATGCTCATTATCTCTAATTTTGTGAAGAATCAGGTGATGGCAAAACCAGAGAAGAGACTGCTAATCATTGATGAAGGCTGGCTACTGCTCGAACATGAAGAATCTGCACGTTTCGTGGCCGGTCTTGTTCGTCGAGCACGCAAATACTATCTTGGTGTATCAATTATCTCCCAGCAAGCCAACGACTTCCTAAAAAGCGACTACGGTCGGGCAATCGCCTCGCAGTCGGCGTTGCGAATATTGATGCGACAAGACACTACGACCATCAAGGGAGTGGTAAGTGAGTTTAATCTTAGCGAATACGAACAAAGCTTCCTGCTTACCTGTGAACGTGGTGATGCACTGATTGTGGCTGATCAAAATCACGTTGCCGTGAAGGTTGTCGCTTCAGACAAGGAACACCCGCTCATTACGACCAACCCTGCGGAGTTGTACGTGTGAACAATACTGTAAGTATTTTTGCGATTGGCTTCAAAGTCAAACGCTTACTTGCACTAATTATCGTGACGATGTTTGTCGTCCTGACACTTCCTGTCATGGCAGTGTTCTCGCTCGGTATACCAACGCTCAGTTGGTTAGCTAATACACCTGATGCTAAAGCAGCCGAAACAATGGGTTTTTACATGGGGCCGCCGATGCTCGACAATACCTATGCCTGGGGCAACTGTACGTGGTGGTCGTACGCAATGCGTAAGTGGGCTGGTAGTCCAATACCGACAACTTGGGGTAATGCAAATACGTGGGACGATTATGCAAGACGTGATGGCTACGTGGTGAATAATACGCCTGCGGTAGGAGCAGTATTTCAAACCGATGCCGGTGAGTATGGACACGTCGCTTACGTCATTGGCGTTAATGATACCAACGGAGAATGGAAAATATCAGAAATGAATGCACCAACGATCAATGTCGTGTCAACGCGTACCTTTAGCAAGGAAGCAGCCGAAAGCTATAACTTCATTCACAGTAAAATAGGAGATGACGCATGGGTTCCGAATCCTCTCTCGCCGATACCGCCTTACAGTATTGGCCAGTAGCCGCTGTCACGCTAGCATCTATTGTCTGCGTTGTGCTGATATTCCTTGCGGTGCGAACTGTATTAAATCGTCGCCACCTACATGTACGCGAGATGACGTGGCTAGAAATAACACCACCATCGACAATTGCGAAAACTCCAGAGGCTACAGAGCAGCTATTTTCAGTAATTCACGGTACACGTGCTGCACGACCGTTCAAGGATAAGCTACTAGGACGCTCGCCGACATTTAGCCTAGAGATTGTATCAACACGTAAAGAGGGCATCCGCTATTTGCTTCAGCTAGAAAAGTCACGCTCGAAGAGCATTCAAAAAGCTATTACATCGTACATTCCAGACTCTAAGGTGAAGGAAGTTTCTCATGATAATACTGACGCCGATAAGGTTATTGAGTTTCGAGAAAATGGTCACTATGTATTGCCGCTCACACTTACATCAGTCTTCGAGCAGCATGATCCGTTGAGCTATGTGACCGGTGCCATGACGCATCTATCTGATGATGAGCAGATTACTTTGCAGCTTGTAGTGATACCAGTACGTATGCGCGAGGCTGAAATACTATCGCATAGAATCTTAGGTAATGAGAATATATTGAGCCAAGTTGGTAGCAAGCAGTTCGCCGGTATGGGTAAGGTCTTGAATATATTCGGTAAAGCATCATCTGGTATGACAGATCTAGCCAGTGAGATATATAGCGGCACAATGTCGGGGTATAGTGATTACTACCGTTCAAAAAACCGTACGGTCCAGCAGCAAGCGGAAGTAGTGAGATCTGATCGACCGGCACGCTCATTAAGTGCATTCGAGCAAGAGTTGATGGAGACGATGCATAGAAAAGTCACGCAACCTCTTTTTCAAGTAAATCTACGTATTCTCGTAAAAAGTACTGATGCTGCTGGCCACATTAGTTCCATAAAGTCTGCACTGGACGGCTACAGCGTGCCGCCGTACCAATTCCTAAAAGCCAAGGCTTCTGTACCGCTGATTGATAAGCGAAGACATAATCTAGCGATCAATAGGCTACCGTCCATCACCGGACAATCTAGTATTATCTTAGCTGCATCGGAACTAGCGAGTCTCTATCATTTCCCATCGAGTCAGGTAAGCAAAACAGATAATCTCATTACGTCGCTTAGCCGAACCTTGCCTGCGCCGGTGTCACTAAAGTCTGGCAAGAAGTTATCCGTCCTCATTGGTGAAAATCATCATCACGAATCGGTCACGCCTATTGGTCTGACAGCCGAAGAGCGTGAGCGCCATATGTATATTATTGGTGGCACCGGTAATGGTAAGACGACGATGCTATTCTATCAGATACTGCAGGACATCCGCGCTGGTAATGGCGTTGCAGTGCTTGATCCGCACGGCGATCTTGCCGAACGAATCTTACGATATATACCGGAGGAGCGACTTCGTGACGTCATCTACCTAAATCCAGACGACCTAGCTCATCCGATTGGCATGAACCTGCTTGAGTTATCGCCAGATCTTGATAGTGATGACTTATTGCGAGAAAAGGATTTGATTACCGAGGCGGCCATATCTGTACTTCGTAAGATATTTTCCGAAGACGATTCAGGCGGCCACCGTATCGAGTATGTACTAAGAAACACTATCCAGACAGCGCTAACACTAGAAGATCCGACGCTATTTACGATCTTTGAACTGCTCAACGATGCAAAGTATCGACGTAAGATTGTGAAGAATCTTGAGGATAAAAACCTGCGTGACTTCTGGAATAATGAGCTAGGCAAGGCTGGTGATATGCAGAAAGTTAAGATGGCGGCTGGTATCACCGCTAAGATCGGACGCTTCCTGTTCTCGGCCTCAGCAAGACGTATGATCGAGCAGCCGAAGTCTACTATTAACTTTGAAGATACCCTGGCTGGTCGCAAGATACTAGTCTGCAACTTCTCGAAAGGTCTCCTGGGTGAAGATACCTCAGCACTATTTGGCACGACTGTCCTTGCGAAGCTTCAGACGGCATCGCTTAGACGAGCTCGTATCAGCCAAGAGGGTCGCACCCCGTACTATCTGTATGTAGATGAGTTTCAGAACTTTGCCACAACAAGCTTCGTTCAGATGCTATCTGAAGCACGAAAATATAAATTATTTCTCACCATGGCTGAACAGTCCACCTCACAGCAAGACGAGCAACGGCTAGTTGATATTATCCTTGCCAATGTCGGTACGGTGGTATGCTTCCGATCCGGTAGCCCATCCGACGAACGATTAGTTTTACCGCTATTTATGCCATTTATTCAGCAGGGCGAGATAGCGAACCTACCATCGTATTCGTATTACGTCCGCATATCCGCTGTTACCGCACAGGAGCCGATGTCTGGCGTGACAGTAGTTGTCGAAGAGCAAGGAGATGAAGTGATCGCTCAGCGTGTCATAGAGTCATCACGAGAGCTATATGCCAAGAAATTCCCTATAGATGCACCGAAAGAGAAGACTCAAACAAAGGTTGCGCCTGTAGCTCCAAAGAAGCAATCAACGCCCAAAAAGAAGCCTAATAAAAAAGCCAATGACGAATTTGCGAGGATGAAGTCAATCTAATCTTTATTTAGCTTGCTGTTTTTTAGATAGTCTCGCATTACAGCGAATACCATTAGTCGCTTGCGAGCGCCAGCACCACGGGGCTTTACGATGATTGCATAGAGCGCCAGTACAGTAAATGCTATGAGTATGCCTCCGATATAGTAATACCAATTAGACCAGAACAATATAGCTGGCAGTAGCGTTATAGGTAAAACACGAACTAGTATCACGTGCACTAGTGTGTCATAGTACCTTCTAAATCTCTTGTATGCCGAGGGGCGGGCTGCTTGGTGTACGCGCAGATAGTCAGCATAGTCCTTTACGGCAATTGTTTCGATGTACTTCAGATGCCCGTAGACTGATTCTTGCTCTGTATTGTCGTACAGCCCGTAGAAACTCTCCTTCGATCTAAAGAATGCGTAGTGGATCACAACAAGAATCCAGTCGATTGCCTGCGACAAATGTAGGTAGACAAGACCGAATGTAAGTCCGGCACCTAAGGCTAGATACTCCATACTATCTATCATATCATTTGCACCATTTTTCCAGTCTTATGAAGCGCAGCATTTCTCGGACTAACGAGGCATCATCTATGCGACGCATTAACTCACAGCTATCGCTTTGAGATAGTATATTCAAACTACCTTCGTAGAGTATATCGTCAATAATTGCGATTTTTCTATGGTGGCCATTTGTGAATAACACTCTCACGCCCAGATCCTGCATCATTTCGACAACCGCAACCACTTGATCTTGATATTGTAAATCATGCTCCTCTATCGGTTTTGTGTTTATCACAACCTCGACTCCACGCCTTTTGAGCTTTGATATGGTGCTAAGCAGGGGCGTAGAGCGACGTTGAGTAATAAACGGGCTTTCTATAACTACGCGACGTTTCGCACTCCGAAGATCTTTATAAAACCTGTCATAAAATGTAGACTGGTCATAAAGAGAGGGTGAAGTCAACCTAAACATTTCCGCCTCCTAAAATAGCGTTTTCGCTGACAGAGTAAAAAGTTCTATCTTCATCCATGTACCCCTGCCATAAAAAATGATCATCATACGATGATCATTTTTTATGGCTGAAAATATATACTGTACAGTATTGGTATATGTCTGGTGTTTAAGACACATGCGCGAGTTGTCTCTATATCACAAATGATATACAATCGTACGCAGTCTATGCGTATCAAAAAACGCCGCTCTCGACAAGATTCACCAGAGTCTGTCGCCTATGCGCCAATAATTGAGCCGTATCCTGTAGCGCAAGATGAGTTGCTAACTCACGAAATCCGCCGATATCACCGCGCGCAAGAACCTAAATTTAATAGGGTGCTACGCTCGATAGGTATATCGGCTATTGCGGCAACGGCTATAGGTATCGGGCAAGTATACGAAGATGTGCACCTGGGTATTGAGACAGGTAAAGCTGCCGTACGTGACGATCACGCCACGATACATGAGATATACGACAGTGACAACGAAAGTGCGTTCTATGCACATCATGCAACGTTCGTACTCACAGGCCTCGGTACAAAAAATCCTTCAGAGACTGCCGATAGCTTGCGTGCTCATCAGGATGTTGGTAGTGTATATGCGCTTGAATATAGCAACAAAGATCTTGATACCGCAGACATGGCGCAGCAAATAGTTGACCAAGCGGAGCAAGACGACCTGCGATATATATCGCTAGACGGATATAGCGCAGGTGGTCCAATTGCCCTTGATATCGCAACGCATATACATCAACGAGAACCGGAATTGCATATAGTGTCTATCGTACTCAACAGCTCGCCCATAGGGGCAGGAAGCCTGACGCAAAGAAGTAGCGAAGGTATCGATATAATGAACACGCTTCTGTCGGTGCATGAAGACTTTGTGTACTATGAGCGCGGCAGGTTAATAACTGAAGTGATAGCGCGTAGCGACCGTTACATGACCGCGCTCGAAGTAGTTGATCAGCAGGATTTTAGGGTGTACAGTGCCGACACCTTTTCGATGAATGGCGTGAAATATCATCTTGACGTAGAGAAGCTACGAAAAGAGGTAAAAGATGTTAGCGCCAAACTTGATGAACCGGATACTGCGAGCGGCAGTTTAATCAAACATCAGGCGGATTTCATTGTCACTACAGACTACCGCCGCAATCTGGAGATACTGAGCGAACTACGGCCAGGTGATATTGCACTGCCAGTTATCGTGTATACACGTGCGCAGCACGCCGACAATGATCAGGTGGTAGATATCGACGCGAGTGAAAAAAATTTCATCGATGCCGTTGAGGAATACGGCAATCCGTATGCTGTGATCGACGGACCCGTGCGCCATGCTAACCCCGGCGAGCTGCCATCTGAATACGCCGCAATGATTCGTGAGCGTATACAACCTCGGATTATCGGTACACTAGTATTCTATGTGCTGCGTCAGTCTGCAGAGGATAGCAAGGTCGATATGCGAGCACGCAACAATGCGAGTAGCGAAGACAACTCCACTCTTGTGCCGCAGTCTGAGAACTAAGCCTCTATTTTGATGAGACTCTCGACAAACGGGTAGATAGACATGCCCCGGATTGGTTCACGATCTCCAATGAACGTTGTTGGAGTACTGTATACATTGACGCTGTATGCTGCTTGATCTGCTTGCGCTATCTTCTCTTGGTAGCGATTGGCATCGAGACATGTTGAAAGCTGAGTTTCATCGAGCCCAACGATTTTGGATATTTCTGCTGCCGGAAAATCGATAAAGAGTGTTGCGGCGTTGATCTGCATAGTTTGATTGTTTTTGCGTGTGAGCGCATCGTATACAAAATCAGTTGTCTGCCAGTACTTACCTTGCTCGTGTCCACACATCAGTAGTTCGGTTAGTGACGCAGACTGCTCGGTGACGATGCTGAGCGGGCGAATTTCCAGCTGCAATACATCTGTCTTGACATAGTTCTCGTAGACTTGCTTGAGTGTTTCCTCGTGGTATTCTGCGCACTTGTCGCAGACTGGGTCGGTATAAACCACCATTTTTTGTGGTGCATCATTCGAACCAAGCTTGACACTAAGCGCGGCAGTCTCTGGTAGCTTTGTTTTCTCCTGCTCCTGCTTTATGACATTAAAGTACGTCACGGTCGCTATGACGGCTAGGATGATGAGGCCTGTCACGGCCAGGATGACTTTTTCTTGATGCAGCTGGACGGATTTTGATAATGACATATTGCCTCCATTATATCAGGTTTATTACGGCTATGCTTTCTGTTATGATCAATGGATGAGCGAGATTAGCATAGTATGCATACAGTAATAATCGGCGGGGGCTTCGCGGGCATCAAGACAGCACTCGAGCTGAGTAGATACCAGGCGGGCAAAATAACGCTTATATCTGAGCGGCCGTACTTCCTTCATCATGCGTCTCTCTACTCTACTGTTACTGGGCACGACCCACGCGAGTCCATGATTCCACTCGATGAAATCTTTGCCGCACACCCGGAGGTATCCGTCGTCCACGACACACTACGATCGCTCGATCCAGAGCGTAACCTAGCTGTCTGTAAAAAGAAGGATTATCACTATGACAATCTTGTAATGGCCTTGGGCTCTGAAATAGACTATGGTGGCGTCAAAGAAGCGGCTGACCACGCCTACAGCGTGCGCAATATGGAGCAAATTACCCGCTTTCACGACCACCTGCATGACACACTCGCGCGCGACCATCACGTCGATCGCAACTACGTGATTGTTGGTGGTGGTTTGACAGGAGTTGAACTGGCCGGAGTACTCAAGCGCTACATCGAGCAGCTCGCTACCTTGTACGTAGCAAAGAAGGCCAACGTTCGTATTATGCTAGTGGAATCGGCGCCGCGACTACTCCCAAGCGCTTCCTTACAAGCAAGCCGTCAGGTAGAGCGTCGACTAACCTCTCTCGGTGTGTCCGTCATGAAAAATTGCACAGTACAGGCACTAGACCCAGAGCAGATTACTTTGGGAAAAAAGAAGATACCTACCGAAACAGTCATATGGACTTCTGGCGTACGCAACAACACGTTTTATGCTAAACACCCGCAGTATTTCGATGTGAGCGCTTCTGGTCATGTACAGGTAAATCCGTATTTAGAGGCGTATCGCAATATATATGTGCTTGGTGATAATGTCGCTATACGCGGCACTGGACAGGTCAAGCGAGCGTACGACATGGCGGTATTTCTTGCCGATCACTTAGTGCGCAAAGCTACGAAAAGCTTCTATCCGCCATACCGCGTTAAACGCTCCCCGCTCTCTATACCTGTCGGTGACGATTGGGCATACGTCGAGTACATGGGTGTGTATGTCGCAGGTCGGCTCGGAAAGCTTGCTCGCGATCGCGTTACATACAATGGATACCGCCAGATTATGTCTAAGACTATGGCCGATGCGGCTGTTGCCTCGCATACAACAAAAATTGATAATTTGTAGGTTGCGAAAACCATAACCGCTGTCGTACAATAGAGACAAACGTGGTAAAAAAGGATGGTAAGCGGGTAGTGATCGCTGTACACACATTATGAATATATTGATGCTCGGGTGGGAGCTTCCACCACACAACAGCGGTGGTTTGGGTGTAGCGTGCTACCACCTATCGAAGTCACTTGCTATTCAGGGTGCGAACATTGACTTTATTGTCCCTTATACTGCCGAACATCCTGACATAGACTTCATGAACATTCATGCCGTCACCGCCATGACACCGGACGAGCGCAATGGCCTGGGCGTGTATGACAGCAGCAGGGCGGTCGCCTCTCGGGAGTTGCCAGACATACCGGGCGGGTCAAAAAATATACGAGATCTTCAGCGCAACTATGTATCGTACATAGAAAATTTCATCATACACAACGACGTTGATGTGGTGCACGCCCACGACTGGCTGACAATGGAGGCAGGTGTACGCGCAAAAGAACTAACAGGCGTACCCCTTATTGTGCACGTGCATGCTACAGAATTTGATCGTTCCGGCGAGTTTAGCGGTAACCCAATCGTACATGAAATTGAACAAACAGCTCTGTTGATGGCAGACAGAATCTTTGCCGTGAGTAGTATTACGAAAAGCATCATCGTCCATCGCTACGGCATCCCTGCCGACAAAGTTGAGGTCGTGTACAACGGCTTTGATCCGGCTTCATTTGATGATACGTATGACTACGATGCACTTACCTACCGCTATCTAGAAAGCTTGAAGGAAGAAGGCTACACCGTTGTGGCTACGATCACTCGTTTCACGGTTCAGAAAGGCTTGTCGCATCTGATGCATGCGGCAGCAAAAGTCCTCGACCAATACGATAAAGTGGTGTTTCTTTTTGCAGGTGATGGTGAGCAGCGCAATGAACTCGTTCACCTCGCAGCCCACCTTGGCATAAGTGACAAAGTACTTTTCACCGGATTTGTACGTGGTAAGAAGTGGCGAGACGCATACTCTGTCGCGGATGTGTTCGTCATGAGTTCTGTGAGTGAGCCTTTTGGATTGACCGCGCTTGAAGCTGCACATCATGACAACGCGCTTGTTATAAGCAAGCAGTCCGGTGTTGGCGAAGTATTGAGCAGTATTTTTAGGTTCGATTACTGGGACACTGATTTACTCGCAGATCAGATAATCGGCCTTGCTACCTCACCTGCTATGCTACGAGCGATGAAGCGCAATGTGCAAGATGAGTATGCCAATCTATCGTGGAACGATATCGCCACGCAGTGCATGGCGCATTACAGCGTAACATCGAATAAGGTGGCTGCATGAATGATAAATCGATAGTACTGTATTTTCAGCTGCATCAGCCCTACCGCGTGAAACGCTACACTATTTTTGATACAGCGCACGACCATGTCTATTTCAACGACGAGGGAGAGTCTAATAAAAATAACAAAGCAGTATTTGAGCGTGTTGCCGAGAAGTCATATCGCCCTATGACTGAACTGCTTGAGAAGCTGCTGTATGAACAGCCAGATTTTAGATTCTCTCTCAGTATTACTGGTGTGTTCTTGGAGCAAGCTGCGCAGTGGGCACCAGACGTGATTGAGTCTGTGCAACGCATGGTGGCGTCTGGTAGAGTCGAGCTCCTCTCAGAAACATACCACCACTCACTCGCATTCTTCCATAGTAAAAGCGAATTTGAGACGCAAGTCGCACTTCACAGGGAAGCTATCTTTAAGACGTTTGGCGTGATCCCCTCTGTCTTTCGTAACACGGAGTTGGCATACAACGACGAATTAGCAAGTTGGGCTGCTGGTCGTGGATACAAAACAATCTTGGCAGAAGGCTGGGATGCTGCACTTGACTGGAGAAGCCCTAACCATATCTATAGAGCTGCTGGAGGTGATGCGCTTGCTCTCGTGCTCAAAAACTATCGTCTGAGTGATGACCTCGCGTTTCGCTTTAGTGACCAGAGATGGGCAGAATGGCCTCTCACAGCTAGCAAATATATAGACTGGCTTCATACGTCAGACGACTCCGGGACAATCATTAATCTTTTTATGGATTTTGAAACTTTCGGAGAACATCAGCACGAGTCGACCGGTATATTCCAGTTCTTTGCTGACTTCGTCAAAGAGTGGAATGCTACGCATGGCAGCTTCTCTACTATCTCACAAGCTGTAGACGCTCATGAGCCCGTTGACACAGTCAGTATGCCACAGACGGTCACATGGGCAGACACAGAGCGCGACCTGAGCGCATGGAATGGTAACGAGCTTCAGAAAGAAGCATTGCGGCACGTCTACGATCTCGAACACGAGGTAATTCAGACCGAGGATATTGACTTAATCGCAGACTGGCGTAAGCTACTCACATCTGATCATTTCTACTATATGGCGACCAAGTGGCACGAAGACGGCAATATCCATGCATATTTTAGTCCGTACGATTCTCCGTATGATGCGTTTTTGTCTTACATGAACGTGATACGAGACATACGCTGGCGAATAATGCAGCATCGAAAAGGATTGTAGTAATGGCTCGGCCAATCGTCCTTAGCAACGGAGAGCTTCACGTGGGTATCAATAATTTTGGACTTGTCCATGATTTCTATTACCCATACGTTGGTCTAGAGAACCATTCCGCTGGGAAGGATCTGCGACACCATGTAGGTGTGTGGGTCGATGGCGAGCTGAGTTGGCTTGATAATAATGCCGAGGATTGGCAAACGAGCTTTTCTTATCCGCACAAAGGCCTTGTAGGTCATATTACCGCAGTCAATCAACGCTTAAATGTTATCGTAGAGTTTGATGATGCTGTAGATGCACACATGAACGCATTTTTGCGCAACATTCATGTAGTTAACTCCGCGGATATACCTCGAGAGATTCGCCTTTTTACGCACCAGGCTTTTGCTATCGGCGATTCTAGGAGCAACACCGACACTGCACAGTATCTACCAGACAGTAACGCCATCATGCATTACCGCGGTAGACGGGTATTTGTGGTATCAGGCATGTTCGACGACAAGCCGTTTGATCAGCACGCGGTCGGCATATTTGGTATCGAAGGCAAAGAGGGTACATGGCGTGACGCAGAAGACGGCGAGCTATGTATGAGTAATGTCGAGCATGGCCGCGTCGATAGTGCGCTGCGATTTAAATTACAATTAGAACCACATGGTTCTGGACGAGTGCATTACTGGATTGCCGCAGGTACTTCCATGCGAGATGCCCTGCAAGTCAACAAAACTATTCAAGAAAACGGCGTCGATCATTACATGCACAGTACATTGGACTGGTGGCATAAATGGCTCGAGCCTGCCCACCAGGTGACAGACCGTATGGAGGTCAGATACCGTGACGACTTCCTGCATAGTCTGATGATTATCAAATCTCAAATCGATAAGCGTGGCGCAGTAATGGCGAGTACCGACTCAGGCATGCTCAATTATTGGAGAGACGCGTATGCGTATTGCTGGCCGCGAGATGGTGCATATGTACTATGGCCGCTCATCCGACTTGGTTACATAGAGGAGCCCCTGCGCTTCTTCGAGTTCTGTCGACGAGTGCAGCACCCTTCAGGCTACCTGATGCACAAATTCCGCGCCGACGGAGCACTTGGCTCGAGTTGGCACCCATACGTACATGGCGACATTGTAGCGCCACCTATTCAAGAGGACGAAACGGCACTTGTATTATTTGTCTTCGCTCAGTACTACGGTATGCACAAAGATGAAAAACTACTCGAAGATTTTTATGAGTCGATGGTCAAGCCTATGGCAATGTTTATGGCTGAGTTTGTTGATTCTACGACGGGACTACCTAGGCCTTCATACGATTTGTGGGAGGAGGTGTTTCTCACAACTACGTATACCACCTCTGTGGTATACGCGGCGTTACTCGCGGCGGGTGATCTGGCAGAAGCAGCGGGTGACGCGGACAATGCAGTAGCGTGGCGTCTTGCGGCCGATGATATATATGAAGCCGCTCACAAACACCTGTACAACAAAAGTCGCAAATCATTTTATAAAGGTATTTTGGCGGACGGCGACACTATCACCTACGATGAGCGCATTGACGCTTCAAGTGTGTTTGGTGCATTTATGTTCGGACTCTTTCCGGCAAAAGAAGCTGAGCTTCAAAGTGCATTGCAGTCGCTATTAGACGCATTCCCTACGCACGAAGGAAGTTATGGATTGCCACGCTATGAGGGTGATAATTATTTGCGCAATGAACATTCTGGCCAGGGAAACTCATGGTTTATATCATCTCTATGGCTCGCACAGTACTGCGTAGAGGCAGGAGATGACCAGACGGCGCATAAAATCCTCGAATGGGTCCAGTCGCACGCGCTCAACACTGGCGTACTTGCCGAGCAAGTCAATCCTGTCACTGGTGAGCTTCTCTCGGTCGCACCACTGACGTGGAGCCATGCTGAGTTCTTGGCAACAATTCTCGATATGATCACGGAGCCTCAGGACTAGTATGCTCAAAACACCGCTACTCACCCTTCGTCAGAAAGATCGGATTTCGCTCGCGTTTAAGCAATTCGCCAAAAAATCCCACGTTATGTACATGGGCGGCGTCAAGCAACATAGCGTGGAGTATCATCTCGTACGTGGCTTTACTGCGTCTCATACGCACAAAGATACCGACCACTGCATCGGCACTTTCCTCCATCACGACTTCATATCTTTGCACCGTGAAACACCCATTGGACGGGTAGTTATCACAGAAGTTGATCTTCACACACTACATCCATTCAGCCACTTCTTCGTTGTGCCAAGTCTACTGGGCAGAGAATGGTTTGATTCTATACTTAAACTATATTCGCATCACAGGCATGCTCCCTACGCGCCGCATGATGGCTTTTCTCCTCGTTTCAAAGACACCTATTCTATACTTTCTCTTCCTACGTATTTTGCGAAGTCCCTGTACTTCGCGAGTGCCGAGGTTGCGAAATGTATCATCGCTATGCAGCAGCATCAGTATATATACGAGGTTATAGACAACAGTCTATTTGTATATAATTTTGAACAGGCAGAGCCGACCGAAAAGTCGATAGACACACAGGTACGTTTTTCGTGTGCACTAGCTACAGCGCTAGAAACACGCAACAAATAACCCCGCGTTGTCCGCGGGGTTATTTTGCTTAGCTTTTACGCTTCTTGATCTCGTTTCGACCGAGGTTTTTCTTTGTTTCGGTGTACGTTGCGTGCTTACGAGCAACTGGGTCGTACTTTTTAAGTACTAGTTTGTCTGGGGTATTCTGGGTATTTTTGACCGTATAGTACGTGCGGTGACCAGACAAGTCACTCACGAGGCCGATCAGCTTGCGCTTTGTATTCTTCTTTGCCACTTCAACTTCCTTATTAGATTATCCACGAGGGATTTGATAAGACTTTCAAAGTAAGATTATAGCAAAAACACTACTGATTAGCAAGCGATCTAGCGAAAGTTGACGAATTGCAGTGGCGCATCCATCTCTAATTGACGTACATGCGCCATGACAGACTGCAATTCATCTTTGCTGGCGCTCGTCACTCGCAGTTCGCCGCCCTGAATAACTGGCTTAGCTTTTTTGAACTCGTCGCGAATACTTTTTGCGATGAATTTAGCATTCTCCTGCGTGAGGCCTTTTTTGAAAGGCACTTCTTTGGTGGCATGCATGTTTGACTCATGAATATCCTTCGTAAGATCTAGCACCTTACTGCTTACTTCGCGTGCAGCGAGCTTCTTGCGAACAATATCGAGCACTGCGTCTATTTGCCATTCGTTTGCTCCTATCACCTTAATACCCTCTCGAGTACCTAACCACTCGATGCCGGCGGGTGTGCCCTTGAAGTCATAGCGACTTGCGATTTCTTTTTCTGTCTGCATGAACATGTTATTCATCTCCGACTTATCGTAGTCGGATACTATATCTAAACTAAAAGTACTCATACTTCCATTGTAGCAAACTAGTACCATGTACATACCCGCACCGAAGCGCAGGTAGCCTAGAAATAGTCTATGTGCTATAGTTGTTGATGATTCACACCACATACGCCGCCTTAGCTCAGTGGTAGAGCACTTCCATGGTAAGGAAGGGGTCTCGAGTTCAAGTCTCGAAGGTGGCTCCATAGTATATAGAACAGCCCTTCGCGTTGAAGGGCTTATTTTTTGCTTATTTGTTATTTGCGCTTACGTGCAGCCGGCTTTTTGGCAGGTGTACTTGTTTGCGTAGTACGTGTAGCCTGGATGGTGCCAATACGTAAAAGCACGAAAGACTGCAGAAGTGCCCAGGCGATCGCATTGACGAGAAATACAACGATGCAAACAAATGCCCCGAGTAAAATCTTTTGACCGAGATCATAGTTGATGAGCCCGATGATGCCTGCGCTTAAAACCAAAACTAATGTCGCGCCAAGGTATGCGTGCTGAAGTTTCTGGCGTGAGTCTGTTTTTTCGCCCCATTCGCGGGCGCTTGATGCAATAGTAGAAAACATGTAGTATAACTCCTTTTACATAAATTTAACACTTTTATTATAATAAGTCAATTCTATGATGTCACTCTTGTAAAGTGACTCTGTTTTCGGTAAAATGGTGAATGTTACGCCGCTTTAGCTCAGTTGGTTAGAGCAGCTGTTTTGTAAACAGCAGGTCCTGGGTTCGAGTCCCTGAAGCGGCTCCACGACAAGGTAATGAGTATCATTGCTTTGTGTATGGAAAATACGCCGGAATCGTGTAGTGGCAATCACAGGAGACTGTAAATCTCCCGCCTTTCGGCTTCGTAGGTTCGAGTCCTACTTCCGGCACCAAATAAAATTGCGACCGTTTGGTCGTATTTTATTTGCCGACACTACTGTCGACCGCGGTAGTATAGCTCATATCTTCGCGATCGACTGACTGATCGCATCGAGGCAGCGCCGCGCAGAAGCATTCTTGCAAGCTGCATCGTAACGACTAGTACCAGCATTACACACATCCACGGAAGCAGCATAAATGTCAGCCCGATCAGAAGCGTAAAAAGCACGATCATGACAGGGTTAGAATCCATCTGAGCCGCACCTCCACTGATCATATATATCACCATAGTAAGGAGCGAGAAGACAGGTGCTGCTACAAATACGAATGCCATGTCGGATACCGATGACGCCGGACGAAGTGGTTCCAGTATGTCGCTCGTTAGAGTGTCTGTGATGCGATGGCTTTCTACTATCTTGGATACAAACGGCGCAACTCGTGCACTACGCTGCAACAGAAGATCCTCAGGAAGAGACGTCCCGTCTTCCCAGAGAAATAACATTTTTGAGCCACGAAACTCTACGTCACACATATCGAGTCGAGTCACGAGACTCCAGAGTGCAGCTGGATCTATCAGGGTATGTACAGATTTACGCATAGTTTCCGTCGCATATATGCTGTAATATGCGTGTGCATCTCCCTCGAAAGATACTTCGGTAGTATTGTCGAAGCGATTGGGTAAAATATCTACGCCTACAAGTCTCGTATTGATGACAACAGACGGAAGTATGGAGCCTGTCTCGACGCATAGGATAGTATACGTTCGGCCACCAATCAATGCTCTTGCCCACCGTGCCTCCCTCCCTGCTACTTCTGTATCGTATTCTGGCAGTGTGATTGCCACAACTCCCTTCGATTCATCTGGATGATTGATATCCAGTAATGTATTAGCAAACCAGCTATCATCTAAGGTTATCGATTCGTGGAGCCTATGAGTAAGATTTTTTGCATTTTCACCATCGAGTATATCATCATATACGTTTAGTGGTCGCGGACGAACAAGCAGCAGCTTGATGATCGATATTGACATCATGACACATGCAGTTATGATCGATCCAATCAACAAGGCGGGGAACATGCCGAGCACGGCAAATAGATAAATAAAAAGACCGTACCCTATGTCATTTGATTCTGCGATAAGAGAATGATACCTATCAAGAGAAAACTGCACTAACCATATAGATACGGCAACCATAGTTACCGCGACCGCTGTCGATACGATAAGGGAAATAACTGACCTTAGTTTTGATGCGGTAATAAAATACAGCAGTCGCCTGAGCCAACCTGCCTGTATAATAATATCGCGCCTCCTAGTTCTCTCTTGTTCCTGTAAACTTCCCACGACCCCTCCTTTTATTGCGAACCGCTACATCACCACTTTGCGAGGCTGCTTCACCTGCTTTGGCGTACCCGTGGGTGTCGCCTGAGGAGCCAGAAGTTTCTTAACTTCGTCGCGCGCCAAATCTGCGCGTATTTGGTCACCATCTCGCTCGTAGGCATCGGCAAGAATACGTAGAGACTGAGGATTTTTACGTTCGTCTAACTCAACTGCTCGCTCTAGAGATGAGATAACTTTCTTTTTGTGTCCAAGCTTTTCCTGGACTTTTGCATACGCAACGTGGCGCGAGGGCACACCTTCTTCCATGGCTATTGCCTGCTCAAAGGCCAGTGTTGCTTTGTCGTATTTCTCTGTTTCGTAATAAATCAAGCCAACATTGTGTAAGCTAGAAGCACTAGGCTCAAGGCTCTGGGCGATCTCAAAACATTCAATAGCGTCGGCGTAGGCTTGCTGCTTGGCATAAAGTATACCGAGTCGGTTGTAGGCGGTTGCATTTCGCTCATCGACACGCAGTATCGTGAGGAGTGCTTTCTCTGCACGAAGGTATTTTTTTTCACGCAAAGATTCCTGCGCGATATCCCAGAGACGGTCTAATTTATCGGCAAATTTGATTTTAGTCTCAGAGGCTACTTCGTGGATTGTTTGCCTGTGAAACACCACCGCAAGACCAATGATAATGAGTACTAAGAGTCCTAACATCAATAATTATTGTATCACAAAACGCATAAGTTGCAGTTTGACGTTTCCATTGAGCCGCAAGGATTCATCTATCGCGAGAAGTGTTTCGGCTTCACTACGTAACTTCGTTGCAAAACGCGAGCGCATCAGTGCATCATATATCATCACACTAGCATCGATGAGCTCAAGGGCGTTTTCTCGCTTGTCGCCGACTTGCTTGATGATACAAAGTCTTTGATATGCATCGCTACCTACGAACTTTTTTGCAAGTTCAAATGTGTTGCTTCGCTGTTCGAAGTATCGGCTATCGCTTGCGAGGCGATTCATCTCTGCCGAAACACCGCCTGCCATAAATCTAATGCGGGCTTCTTTGTCAGTGGGTAGGTCGATAGGCATCGTGGACTGTATGCTGACAAGCTGGCAGCGAGATCGTATAGTAGGCAGTAGCTGCGCAGGCGTATACGTGCAGAGCACAATATGCAGCCTTAGTCTTGGTTCTTCGAGCAGTTTCAAAAGCGCATTTTGTGACTGTACAGTTAACTTTGCAGCATCATCGATAAGTACTACTGTTCGTAGATCTTTCTTAGCCGACCGAACATTCAGTTGCATATCTCGAATATCATCAATATAGATGCCAGTACTAGTCTTAGACTGGTTTAAATGATCCTCGACAACTAGTAATTCATCTTCGCTATCTATACGCTGCCGTACGTACGTACGCAAATCCTCACCTTTTTGCCCAGTTACGATAAGTGCATGCGGCAACACGATACTATACTGCCTCTTGAAACTCTACGGGCACAGGAGCCTCGAATACCTTACGAACACCACCAGGAAGTGTCACCTCTAATTTGTGTGCATGAAGATACATGCGACCGGAGGCCTCAGAGCCATATACTTTGTCACCTACTATCGGTGTGCCGAGATAGGCCATGTGGACACGAAGCTGATGTGTGCGCCCTGTTTTTGGCCTCAGTGCGACCAGAGCATGCTTTTCGCTCGATGCTGTCACTTCATAGACCGTTTCCGCGGTCTTACCGACGGCGTCGACACGAAACGTACTCGGCTGAGAGGGGTTTCGGCCAATCGGTAGATCAATCTTGGCTACCGCCTGCTCGGGCACGCCAGATACAACCGCGGCATATTCCTTTTTGATAGTACGATCGGTGAACTGTTGCGAGATTTTACGCGCAGCTTCATCGTTTTTTACCATCAATAGCACTCCGCTGGTGTCACGATCGAGCCGGTGAACGATACCTGGTCGATTGGTCTCGCTTTTATAGGTGGTCTTGGGCTTGATAAAGTCTGCTGCTGTATACTCTTCTACGAGCGCACCTTTTGCATGTGTCAGCAAGCCGACCGGCTTGTTGATGACGAGCACGTCGTCGTCTTCGTAGATGATTTCAATATCAGGCTTCTCGATAGCTACATCGACTGTCGCTATAGTAATGTCATCTGTTTCTTTGACAGGATACTTAGATGAGGTCTCAACCTCGCCATTGACGCTTACCTCGCCACGCAAGATACGCTTCTTGTAGGTACTGCGAGATTCTTTGCCGAAGCGCTCCACCATAGCAATATCAAGCCTGGCAGACTGTGGCTCATCGCGCAGCAGATAGACCTCTTTGCCACGATACGGTAGCGCGTAGGTAGTTAACATTGCGTCGCCCGGAAGCGCCAGTAGATTGTAATAATGTTCTATGCCAGACTCTTCGGCCATTTCTTGGATATAATCTTCATCGTCTTCGGCAGAATTGTCCACTAGTATGGCGTACTGTTTTTTCCCACATGTAAAGCGAATTAACGTGTTCCTCTCTTGAGGCTTAGACTTGGCGATGCGCTCGATGTGCCGGGGCATCACGTCGTCTTTTACTTCGTGAAACAATCGCAGTATCGCGATGATATCAGATGAGTCAAATTTCATAGTCTTCTAGTTCCTTGGCCTGAGGCCTACAGCTTGCTGCACACCTAGAAGCGTCGCGTTTGCCTGTTTGTTCATTGTTGATTCTGATGTTTCGAGCTTTGCGCGCAGCGCCTTTTTATCTACGCCTTCGAGACGAGTCTGGAATTCTGTCAAGAAGTGCGACAACTCGTCGGCTACTGTTTTCTTAAAGTCCCCGTAGCGCTCGAGCCCCTCAAACGCAGCCGCTACTTCCTGCACGGGCTTGCCCCGCAGAAGTGCTAATATATCAAGCAAGTTTGAAATGCCCGGCTGGTTGGTTGGGTCATAGCGTACACTAGCTTTGTCATCGGTAGTGGCTGACATAACTTTCTTGGCAGCTATAGACGGATCGTCACCCAGAAAGATCACGCCTTTGCCTGTCGCATCTGACTTACTCATCTTCTTGGTAGGGTCTACAAGATCCATGATGCGAAGGCCTTGGTCTTTGCCGAAGAACTCGTGCTGTTTTTTGACAGGCTCGGGTATAGTGAAGAGTTCACCGAAGCGATGATTCATGCGCCCTGCGATATCACGTGCGAACTCGAGGTGCTGCGTTTGGTCGTCACCAACAGGTACGTATTGTGCACTATAAAGCAAGATATCCGCTGCCATTAAAACAGGGTAATTAAATAACCCGACACTTACATCAGTCTCGTTGCTGAGTGCTTCTGCCTTAACTACGTATTTAGTACCGTCTGTCTTTGTTATTACGGTATCACCAGGTTGTCTTTCGTAATCGTCGCCCACTGCTATTTTGTTATGCTCAAAGGTCTGAAATAGCTTCTCGATATCGCTCTTAGATACACCGCTCTTCTCTTTAAACTGGGTCATCCGCTCCATCTGTCCAAACCCAGTAAAACAATCAAAAATCCAAGTCAACTCACTATGCGCAGGCACATAGCTCTGCCGGTATAAGTGAATGTTGTCGTTGTCGAGTGGCAATCCAGCAGCCGCGTAAAGCTTCGCGTTGTTCATGATCTGACCTTGTAGCTCGCTGTGGTCAATTGGTGTCGTGAAACTATGCAAGTCAGGTATGAACATATTAACCTGGTAATCGGCAGACCGAGTCTTCGCCATATCAATAATAGGCAGCATTGCACCGAAATAGTTGCCTATGTGCAAATCGTTATTTGCTCGGAGGCCAGTGAGTATTACAGGTTTGGTCATCGTGTTCTTCATTATACCATAATCTCCTCTGTTACGCTTGCCTTAAAACCTAGGTAGTCCGTCTGCTTTTTATATGAGTTGTTTCCTGTCATGATTGGCACGAAACCAAGTTCATGCATTTGAAAGTTCACAAAGCTTTTAGCTTGTTGCGGCGAAGTATCTTGTTTGTATATTTTTCCGAGCATTTTATAAAGCTTCTTATATTGGTAAGGCTGTTCGTGCATGATAAAGTTCCGTATATCTTGCGCAATTGCATCGAGCAGTGCGGGGGTGATGGATTTGTTTGGCACTTCGTAGCCGATTATATTGTCACCTACCGTCGCTATGTCCCCCATGGACTGCACCTGAAGGATCGTATTGATGTGCGACGCTCTCAGGAATTTCTTTTTTACATCACTACTTAAATTGCGAACGATTAAGCAGTTAGGCTGCACACAATTGGTCGTATGCATATCAAGTATAATGTCTGGCTGGGTAAGATGTATATATTCTTGAATCTCACGAGCTCGGGTTGCTTCATATTCATCACCCCCGATACCGTAGCTTCGATTCAGGTCTTTATCTGTATAGCGTAGACTCTTTGAGTACGCTCTCGGATTACCGATAACAAAATCTATGCTTTCAAGCAGTACTGAACGCTGCTTGAGTAATCTTTCGTATAACTTTATACCGAGAAGCTCATTGCCATGTGTTGCTGCTAGTATTAAAATTCTCACTTCTTTTCCTTTCTCACCCTTGCTGCTAGTATAAGCGCATTTCGCGAACTCACGAGGCCTGGAAACTGCTGTATAAGTGTCGCTTTTCCCGGCACGAGCGACTTACTCGCAGGGTCCTCTCCGATAAATAGACCCTCTTTTCCATATCTGTCTTCGTGATACACGGCGTCGGTATAGGTTGCATGAGCCATTGCTGCAGCCATATTCCGCAGCTCCTCTTCCTCGACGAGGGGATATAGTTCACTTGATTCTCTTTGAATCATTTTTATCACTGCGGGGTTCCTCGTGTACGTAGTCAGGTACTCCGGGCTATACTCATTGATTAATGCACGAAGCATAGACGTACCGATACCCTGACGTTGCACAGACGGATGAACTACTCTTCCTGCAAGTTCCGCTCGCCCGCCAAAGACATCCCCGTATCATAGAGAAAGCCATGAGCCCACCCCCGTCGTGTACAAGTTGAACCATGTCGGCAGTCTGAATGTGGCTTATACTATCTTCTCGCATTTGAACACTGTCGCCCTGGCCAAAGCCGATGCCTGCAAGATGCGCCAGCTGGTCAACATCTTTGTTGGTAAATTGTTCTGGTGTTTTTGTAGTGGTACGCATTCTTTTCTCCTTATGCGTTACGATTATAAAAGAGGCCACTGGCGGCCTCTTTTATATTTTCAATTTTTGTATGCTACTTCAAAACACAAAACAAGCCGTCCGGAGAAAGACGGATACGCCAATTTTTGTACTGAGTGGCTGATGCGGTCATACGAAGATAATATACTAACTACCAGGACTTGGCAAGCATTATTTTGCGAATCACTTCCGCATATGCTCTACTGCGATTGACTTCGTGACCCGCTACGATGGCGTGCACGACACAATTTGGATTATGCTTTGCAACTGATTTGTAGTATTTCTTGATAACATACGGGTCGAGTCTGCCGTAAACTAGTGAGGTCGGTACAGTAGTCTCGATTAACCATTCAAACGCAGATTGATTTTCTATGGCCATTTCTATTGAGCGTGCAACCGAACGAATATTTTTATCGTCGACTACAAAATCTGCATCGATAAACTTAACTCTCCTCGCATAGTAATTGAGCTTTTTGGTAAAATCGTGGTTTTCACGGAGGCTACGAAGCGCATTTTTGTAAAATGTTTCACCGTCGGGTAACTTAAACTTATTGAAAATGTAACGAGGTTCAGATTTATACAGCGGCGTGCTACACAAGATTAAACCTTTAAGCCGGGATGGGTATTTTTTTGCATACTCTATGGCTACCAATGCTCCTAGAGAGTGTCCGACAAGAATAACTTCTCCTGTCACCTTATGTCGACGCAGTGTTGCGCGCAAGCTTATCGCTTGCTCCTCTGCGTTGTAGCTTCTCCAGTCTGGTCTGGGCGACTCTCCAAAGCCAAGGAGATCTACCGCGACAACTCGCGACTTCGTAGGCAGTATGTCGAAGGTCATGCCCCATACTTTGTGCGTACGGGCGAGTCCATGTACAAATACAATCACAGGTAATCCTGGCTCCTCTGCGGCTTTATCAAACCCCACATGAAGAGTGTGAGGCAGCCCAAGTACCTGGTGCACGAATTTTTCACGTAGCATATAACTCCAGTTTGACAGCAAAAAACCCTACCGTCAAATCGATAGGGTTTTTGTCTTTTGAAAGTCGCTTAACGCTTCGAGAACTGTTCGCGCTTACGAGCAGAGCGAAGACCATACTTCTTGCGCTCTTTCTCGCGTGAATCGCGCTTGAGCATCTCTGCTTTCTTGAGTGTCGGGCGCAAGTCTGCGAATCCAACTGTGATCGCTTTTGCGATAGCCAGTTTGATTGCATCGACTTGTCCTGCGAATCCACCACCGCTTACGCGGATAGTGATATCGAACTCTTTTTGCTTCCCTACGACCGCTAGAGGATCGGTGATCTCTGCAAGCATTGGCTTGTTGCCAGAAAGATAATCCTCAGCAGGCTTGTCGTTGATTGTCACATTGCCCTTGCCTTTGTAAAGACGAGCGCGAGCTGTTGAGCTCTTGCGACGACCAAGTCCGTAGAAATACGTAGCATCAGCCATATTACTTTACCTCAACTTTCTTTGGGGTTTGTGCAGTATGCGTATGCTCACTGCCAGCAAACACGCGGAGACGATTCATACGATCTGCCTGCAGCTTGTTCTTTGGTAGCATGCCCTTAACTGCACTTTCGATGATGCGCTCTGGGAACTTCTCGCGAACTTCTTCGAGACGTGCATCTTTGATGCCGCCAGGGAAACCAGAGTGACGGTAGTAAATCTTCTGTCGCTCTTTGTCACCTGTGACAGGCACTTGCTTTGCATTGATAACAACCACGTAGTCTCCTGCATCCATGTGCGGGGTGTACGTAGGCTTGCTTTTACCGACTAGCAGTTTAGCGATAATAGTACTGAGACGACCAAGTGGCAATTCACTCGCGTCTACAAGATACCATTCGCGGTTAATTTCGCTAGGCTTCTGGGAGTAAGTTTTTGCATTAACAACCATTACTTAGTCTCCTTCTCTACTGGCTTGATTTCATCAACAAACCCGATTGTCGCAAGCTGCGCACCATCACCGACACGTACACGAGTACGTTCAACACGAACGTGACCACTTGTACGAGCAGTAAGCTGAGGAGCAATTTCGTCGACGAGCTTGTAGGCTGCTGCCTTAGTAGATAGTTTTGCGATAACAAGGCGACGGTTATGAAGATCACCTTTTTTCGCTTTTGTGATGAGCTTTTCTATGTAACGCACCAATTCTTTGGCTTTTGGCAACGTAGTTTCGATCTTGCCGTGTTCGACAAGGCTCGTCGCCAGACCTTTCATGAGTGCGCGGCGTTGGTCGCGCTCACGACCGAACTTACGCCCTTTGTATCCATGTCGGTGCATATTACAGTTCTAACTCCGCTAATTTATCTTTTACTTCATCAAGTGCTTTTGAGCCAAAGCCTTTGAGTTCACGAAGATCCTGCTCAGTCAAAGTCACGAGGTCTTGTACTGTGCGGATTTCGTTATTGATGAGCGCATTCGCTGTGCGCGCTGTGAGGTTAAGTTCCTCGATAGGCGTATTAAGCTCACTTGCTTCATCGTCTTCTGTCTGCCCAAGAGCAGGTGCAGCTTCTACGGTAGTGCTTCCGGCAAGCGCAGTATACTGGTTTACCAAGATAGCAGCTGCTTCTTCGAATGCTTCTCGTGGGCTAAGTGTACCGTCGGTATCGACAGTGACAATTAGCTTGTCGAGGTTAATTTCCTGGCCAACACGTGTTGCATCGACTTTGTAGCGTACGCGTAGTACGGGGCTAAACACTGCGTCGAGTGCGATATGGTCTGAGTGAACACGACCTTCGCTTGACTCTTCGATTGTTCGATAGCCGCGGCCTGAGCCGACAACCAAATCGATTACTACGTTTGCTTTTGGATCGTCAATAGTACAGATGATTTGTTCAGGATTTATAACCTCAACATCGGCTGTAGTTTTGATATCGCCAGCAGTAACGGCACCAGCACCTTTTTTCTCGAGTCGCAGTTCAACTGGTTGATCTGTATGAACCTTGACACGTACGTTCTTGAGGTTCAAGCTGATATCAACAACATCTTCTTTGATGCCTTTGACAGTTGTGAACTCATGTGTTGCGCCTTCGATCTTGAAAGATACGATAGCACCACCAGAGATACTCGAAAGTAGTACGCGGCGAAGGCTGTTGCCCAGGGTGTTACCGTAACCAGCGTGCAATGGCTCAATCACAAATGATGCACTTGTGTTGCTGTGTTCATCTATGCTTGCGAGTGCAGGGTTGTGAATAACTTTTGTCATAGTTTCTAGGCTCCTTACCCTTATCGTGAGTAATACTCAACGATGAGCTGTTCGTTAATATCTACTTCCGCTTCTTCGCGCTTTGGATTTCCGCTGACAGTAATAGTCAATTTCTTTTCGTCTGCTTTCATCCAGCTCAGAGGACCCTGAGTTGAGTTTGCAATGACGTCATTTACCTGTGTGAAGTACACAGATTTTGCGCTTTTTGGTCGTACGGTAATCACGTCACCTTCTTTGAGGCGGATTGACGGGATGTCGACTCGGCGACCATTGAGCATAAAATGCCCGTGACCGACAAGCTGACGTGCTGCACGACGGCTCGAAGCGAATCCTGCGCGATATACTGCGTTGTCCATGCGGCGCTCAAGGAGCTGAAGAAGATTTTCACCAGCAAGGCCTTCTTTGCGAGATGCTTCTTGCATCAGACGCGCAAACTGCTTTTCGAGCAATCCGTACGTACGTCGCACTTTTTGCTTTTCACGGAGCTGTGTCAAGTACAAGCTAGGCTTCCCTTGGCGACCATGTGCGTGCTGACCTGGGATACCAGATTTGCGAGCCATGATCTTATGTGCTTTTGGATGCAGTGCATACCCTTCTCGGCGGGACTGCTTAACAATAGGAGATGTATCTCGTGCCATATTAAGCTCTCCTCGCTTTCTTCGGTCGTACGCCACCATGTGGCACGCCTGTTACGTCTTTGATGCTGTCGACGGCAATATCAAGATTGCTCATCGCACGTATCGCTGCATCACGACCCAAGCCGACGCCTTTTACGAGTACGTCAACTGTATTGAGTCCGTGAAGGCTTTTAGCGCCCTCTGCGGCTTTTTCTGCGGCAACTTGCGCTGCATAGGCCGTGCCTTTTTTGCTCCCACGGAAACCGCAGGCGCCAGCACTTGCTGCTGCAAGAACGTTACCTTTTTTATCGGTGAACGTTATGATTGTATTGTTGAATGTTGCTTGGATGTGCAATTGACCAGCAGGAACTGATCGACGTTGCTTTTTCCTAGCAGATGTTTTAGCTTCAGCCATGTCTTTCTGATTCCTTTCCTTTAGGTCTTACTTGCTGCTTTAGGTTGTGAGCCGCCTACAGACTGCGCGCGACCCTTACGAGTACGAGCGTTAGTCCGGGTTCGCTGCCCACGTACTGGCAACCCAGCCTTGTGACGGAGTCCGCGGTATGCGTTCACGTCTTTCAGGCGCTTAATATTGTTAGTAACCAAGCGCTGTAGGTCGCCTTCTGTGGTGTAGTCGCCATCGACTACTTCACGTATACGCTGTTCTTCAGCCTCGGTGAGATCTTTCACCCGAGTGGTCGGCTCAATGTTGGCCGCCGCAAGGATGGTCGATGCAAATTTCGGACCGATGCCGTATATGTACGTCAAAGCGATCTGAACTTGCTTTTCAGAGGGAATGGTTACCCCAGAAATTCGAGCCATGCTTAACCCTGCCTTTGCTTATTCTTAGGTTTTTTCTTGTTGATGACACGAAGTCGGCCTTTACGCCGTACCAGTTGGTCATCTGGGCTGATTTTTTTCACACTCGCACGAACTTTCATGAGCGTCTACAAAAACTCCCTTCCTTAAATTTTATTGCGTATAGGCAACCTACGCCGCAGAGCGTGCAGGTTCATCCCGAAGTCGAAAGCTGATTCTACCCTGTGTGAGATCATACGGGGTCATCTCTACTTCAACTTTATCGCCCGGAACTAGACGGATATAGTGCTTTCGCATCTTACCGCTAATATGAGCGATAATTGTATGGCCATTCTCAAGTTCTACCTTAAATTTAGTACCAGGCAGTGCTTCGACTACCTTTCCTGTCATCTTAATTACTTCCTTTTGACTCGCCATAAATTACAATATTTGATTATACACCAAAAGATACTAAGAGTAAAGCGCTTTTAGAGCAAATCCGCACAGGTTAATCTGTACGCCTTTCAATATAACTATTGTATCAAAACGCTCGAGCACGTCAAGTTACTCTTTTGCCACAGCTCGTATTGTAACTCTTTGATCGTAGGTGTTTTTAGCAGGAATCCAGTTGCCCGTACACGAAATGATATTGAGTCCCTCTGCTGTGCTACTCGCAGATTTAGACATGCGATTCATACCGCCTTTATTGAGATCTTCGAGGCTTACAATCTCCTTTTCCTGTACGAGGTACGTGAATTTCATGCCATCCCCTCGCTCAACTATAATTTCATCGTTCTTCTTCAGATCACCTAGTCGCTCAAACACACCGCTACTGGTAGGCCCGCCATTATGGCCATCCATGAGCATCGCGCTACTACCAGAGCCCGGAGTGGCGGACTTCTCATACCAGCCTACATCGTGTATGTTGCGCGGAGTATCTAGCTCACTATTTGCTTTTGTGCCTACAGAGAATACACGTGCTTCGTCGATGTATAGCGATGGGATGGATAGATAGCGTGGCTGTTCTGTCGACACAACATGCTTACGGACGTCTTCAAGCGCAATAGTTGATTCGTCGACATCTGGGTTTACCGCTGCAAGCGCTGCAGGAATCGGCACAGGTGGCTGTTCGCCCGTAGAGTAATAGCGGTAGCCAAACCATCCTACCACCCCAAGAAGCGCAATCAGTACGACGAGAGTAAACCATCTTCCCAAGTGCAGGTTTCTCTGCTGTCGTATTTCTAGTCCTGCCGCCATTTTCCCCCCTGCGTACGCTGTGTTAGTGTTTATTTGTAATCGTCATATGTAACCATCAATGCACGGCTGTTGATCTGACGCAGGCTCTCAAGCGCTACTGTGACAATAATAAGGAGTCCTGTTCCACCAATTGCAAGATTCGCATTGGTTATGCCGGTAAAGTTATACAGCAGGTATTCTATGGCGAACGGTGTGACGGCGATAAGACCGAGCACCGTAGCACCGAATAGTATCAAGCGATTTACTACCTTATTGAGATATTTCTCTGTCTGAATACCTGGGCGAATACCTTCTATAAACGCTCCCTGTTTTTGAAGATTTTCTGAAATCTCGTTGGAGTTAAAGACGATACCGGTATAGAAGTACGTAAACATGATGACTAGCAGGAAGTAGAGCACCGGGTAGATGAACGCCTCCATGGAGTCGCCAGTAAATGCACCTGGGTTTGGCGCTTGAAACCATTTTATTAAATTGTCAGCTATATCGGCATATGCTGGGTTGTTGCTTGACTTAAGTACTTGTCCGACAAATGCCGGTAAGCTGAGGAATGCTACTGCGAAGATCACTGGTATTACACCAGCTGCGATCATCTTGATAGGTAGCACACTTTTTATGCCGCCATAGCTACTGTTACCCTGCACACGCTTTGCATAGTTGATCGTAACCACGCGCTGAGCCTCGTTGATTTTTACGAGTACGTACAGCATGAGCAGAGAGAAAGACGAGAGGGCCAATACCACATAGAACATAGTTGGATTTACCGGTACACTAAACCAGCCGAAAACACTGAGTGCACCCTGCGAAGTGTCGACAAGTGATGTCCATAGTGTCGATAACGTTGTTGGTAGCTGACTGATGATACCCGCGAAAATCAGCATACTGATACCGTTACCGATACCACGCTCAGTTATCAACTCACCAAGCCACATCAAGAGCATAGAGCCAGCTGTCATAGCTGAGACGGCGACAAGCCAGTCGGAAACCGATGCCTCTCCTAGTGATGTCGTGTTGCCCGCGAGGACTGATTGACGAAGTACATAGATAATAGCGATAGACTGTATCACTGCGAGAGGTAGAGCAAGCATACGCGTCCACTGGTTTATCCTGCGTCGACCTGTCTCACCATCCTTATGCAATTCTTCTAACCGAGGTATGGCCTTGGTGAGTAGCTGCGTGATGATGCTAGCGGTAATGAACGGGCCGAGGCCAACAAGGACAATCGATAGTTGACTCAATGCACCGCCAGATAGCAAGTTCAAGAATCCGCCAAAGTCACTCGATGACAAGAAGCTAGAGATGATGTCTTTGAGCTGCGAAGGCTCAGCCAGAGGCACAGGTACGTGCGCGAGTAGTCGGTATACGGCTACGAGAGCAAGTACGATCAGCATGCGCTGCTGCATGTCTTTATTTTTCAGTGATTTGAAAATATTTTTCCAGTTCATATGTATATCTCTACCCTTTACATTCAGTCTCTATGTTCGTCGCTCGGACGTATTTCCATTCAATTATACTACAAAAAATCACCATCTGCTATGGAACTTGTAGTGTTAATTACGATTTATTGATATGAAAGATGCTAGAAATAGGCTTCATGTGCATTCTTAAGGTGCAGTTGTACTAAAAGCGACTAATTAGCTATGACAGATAACGACACAACACCAAAAAGACCTGTCCGGAAACAGGTCTTTTTAGGTAATACATATCGTATTATTTCTCGGCTTTTTCAGCTTCTTTCGTAGACTGCTTGAGAGGCGTAGGCACCTTCTCGAAAGAGCCGCCAGCTTTTGTAACAGCTTCTTGTACGCTCTTTGATGCAGCCTGCACCTTGAGTGTCACCTTGGCAGTAAGCTCACCGCGCGCAATAACTTTAACAGTGTGAAATGGTGTTGCGACGTAACCTTGCTCAAACAACGTTGCGTTGTCGGCAGTCTTGCCTTCGAACGTATTGAGATGGTCAAGATATACAACCTGCGCAGGAGCCTTCATGCTCTTGAATCCGCGGTTTTTTGGCGTACGCTGTGCAAGCGGGCCTGATCCACCCTGGAACATCGCACGAAGCTTTTTACCAGTACGAGAATTTTGACCTTTTGTACCACGACCAGCAGTTTTACCGCCGCCTGCCGAGATACCGCGACCAACTCGTTTTCTGTCTTTGTTAGACGAAACTTGTAGTTCGTTGTACTTAGTCATTATTTAGCCTCCTTCTTGGCTGTCTTCTTCGGTGCGTTAAGCCACTGATCTCGAGGAACGAGTGTCTTGAGTGCGTCGATAGTTGCATAGGCGATGTTCACCTTGTTGGTTGAACCGAGGCTCTTTGAAAGCATGTTTCGAATACCGGTTACACCGATAACTTGTCGTACAACACCACCAGCGATAATACCAGTACCTGGCGCCGCCGGCTTGATGAGTACTTGTGCACCGCTAACTTTGACTTCAGCGTCGTGTGGGATTGTCTCTCGTGCTATAGGCACGGTAATGAGATTCTTCTTCGCAACATCTGTCGCCTTAGCGATCGCTGTTTGTACGTCTTGGCCCTTTGACACACCGACACCAACTTTGTCTTTGCGGTTACCCACTACGACAAGTGCCTTGAAGCGGAAACGACGTCCACCTTTTACCACGCGTGCTACACGGTCGATGTTGATCACTACTTCTTCAAATTCTTTCGGTGCAGCATCTGCTGCATTTCGTCGGTCATCGCGACGACCACCACGCTGCGGGCGGCCACCGCCTTGGCGGTTACCGGCTGCTGGGCGAGGGGTAGTACTTGCTGCTGCTGGGGTAGCTTGCTCAGCCATACTAGAACTCCAATCCTTCTTTACGTGCAGCGTCTGCAAGTGCGCTTAGGCGACCAGCGTACTGGCGGCCATTGCGATCGAATACGACTGCGGTTATTTTAGCTTTCTTTGCTTTCTTGGCAATGTCAGTACCGATTTTTGTGGCAAGTTCAACTTTTGTACCGGTAGCTTTTGCGCCAACAGTAGTTGCTGCTGCGACAGTACGGCCATTTTCGTCATCGATAAGCTGTGCGCTCACATGTACGTTGCTGATAGTGACAGTCAGGCGAGGACGCTCGGCAGTACCAGAAACTTTTGCACGAACACGACCTTTTCTCAGCATCTTGTTCTGTGTTTTCTTTGCTAGATCAGCCATGATTACTTACCTGCCTTTCCTGCCTTGCGAAGTACAACTTCGTCAGCATATTTGATACCCTTGCCCTTATATGGCTCAGGCTTCTTCAATGAACGAATCTCTGCTGCGACCTGACCGACTTGTTGTTTGTCGATACCAGTTACAGTGATAGTCATTTTTTCATTGGTAATGTTTACACCTGCAGGTGCTTTGTATTTCACCGGGTGGCTAAAGCCAAGACTCATATCGAGCTCATTGTTGCTTGTTGTTACGCGGTAACCAACACCATTGACTTCGAGCTTCTTCTCAAAGCCTGCGGTGACACCGACTACTGCGTTGTTTAAGAGTGCACGCTGCAAGCCGTGTTGGGCTTTTGCGATACGCTCATCATCGTTGCGTGTGACTTTTGCCACGCCATCTTCGGCAGACACTGTCACGTCGCTCAGATGCGGTACGGTCAATTCGCCTTTGGCGCCTTTGACTGTGATAACATCTGAGTCGACCGTGATTGTCACGCCTGATGGAATCTCAATTGGTAGTTTTCCGATTCGACTCATATTACTTCTCTTTCTTGTTATTAATCTTAGATACGTGAGTATTATCTCTAGGCTGCGCCTGCCATCCTCCGAATACTTCAAGTATCCTTGTGACGACATCGATCAGCATTACCGCAACACTAGCTGCTACACCATGTAGCCTAGATCTCACTCTTAGTAGACCTTTAGCAGTAGCTCGCCACCAAGGCGTTGCCTGATAGCTTCGTGACCTGGAATCACACCTTTTGATGTTGACACCAGTACGATACCACGACCGCTCTTTACCTTTGGAATCTCATCTGCTTTTACATAGACGCGACGACCTGGTTTTGAGAGTCGAGTGATTTCGCTAATGGTACTGTTTTCACCTGGCTTATTGATAGTGATCACCAATGTGTCACGGGGCTTACCAGCTTCACGTTTGATTTTCGAGAGGTAGCCGCTCTTAACGAGTTGCTTCGCGATCACTTCTTTCATGTTGCTCGCGGGAACGCGAACTTCTGTTTTGCCAACCATTTTCGCGTTTCGAATGCGAGTGAGAAGGTCGGCGATTGGATCTGTAGTTTGCATAGACATATCTTATTCCTTCCTTCTTACCAACTACTCTTAACGACACCAGGGATTTCACCCTTAGATGCTTTTTCGCGGAAATTTATACGGTTGAGACCGAAACGGCGCATGTAGGCGTGTGGACGGCCACTGAGCACGTCTCGGTTTTTCCAACGCGTAGGGCTAGAGTTACGAGGTAGTTTTTGCAAACCTTCCTGGTCACCCATCTCTTTGAGCTCGGTGCGCTTTGCCTCGAACTTCTTGATCATCTTCTTACGCTTTTCGTCGCGCGCGATGCTAGATTTCTTAGCCATTAGCGTCGTCCTCCTTCTTTCTCAAACGGTACGCCGAACTTTTCAAGCAATGCTCGTGAATGTCCTTTGTCTTCGTTTGCGATTACAAATGTCACCTGCAAGCCGTGTATCAACTGTGTTTCGTCGAACGTAAGTTCAGGAAAAATAGACTGATCATTGATGCCGACGTTGTAGTTGCCGCCCTTGTCAAACGCTTTTGCACCAACTCCGTGAAAGTCACGGATGCGAGGCATTGCGATATTGACGAAACGATCGAGGAATTCGTACATTACGTTACCCCTGAGAGTAACATTGATACCGATTCGGTTCATACCTGCGCGGATCTTGAATCCTGCAATAGACTTTTTAGCCATGCGATCGATTGGCGCCTGACCTGTTACCTTGGTCAAAGTATTCTTGACTGCTTCATAGTAACGTTTGTCATCTTTATTCTTACCAAGTCCTACGCTCACTACGATTTTCTCGAGCTTCGGTACCTGGTGTACGTTAGCGAGTCCGAGTTCGGCCTGGAGTTCTTTTTTAGCTGTATCGTTATACAAAGCTTTCAGGCGAGGAGTGTAGGCAATGTCTTTTGTAGCTGTTGCCATTATTTGATCTCCTTGTTGTTTAGCTGACGAGCAACACGGACTGTCTTGCCGTCATCTGTTTTCTTGTAGCCGATACGACTAGTCTTTGCAGACTTCTCGTCGACAACAAGCGCTACCTTATGTAGCGGCGTAGGGACATGAATGTCCTTGAGACCACCACGTGGGTTTAGCTGGCTTGGCTTTACCTTGCGGCTCGCCACGCCAACTCCCTCGATGAGGACAGCGTTTTTCTTTGGAAGCACGGCTACGACTTTACCAGTCTTGCCTTTGTGCTCACCGCTGAGGAGTTTGACTATGTCATTCTTGATGATACGTGACATACTAGAGTACCTCCGGAGCCAAGCTAATGATCTTTGCGTAGCCTTGGTCACGCAGTTCGCGTGGCACAGGGCCAAAGATACGGGTAGCTTTTGGGTTTTTATCTTCGTTAATGATTACTGCGGCATTATCGTCGAAACGAATAGTCGAGCCATCTTTACGCTTAATCTGATTGCGCGTGCGAACGATCACAGCTTTTTGAACGGTTTTCTTCTTGACGTTACCGCCCGGGTTGGCTTCTTTGATCGTTACGACTACGATATCACCGACGTGCGCAAAACGACGCCTCGTACCACCAAGTACACGGATGATAAGGGCTTCTTTCGCGCCGCTATTATCTGTGATTTTGATGCGTGATTCTTGTTGTAACATTACGCAGCAACCTCCTCGACGTCGTCTTTAAGTTCAACGGCACCGCGAGATTTCTCTTCGATGATATCAAGCTTAAAAGCCTTGGTCTTTGAGATTGGGCGCGTCTCAACGATACGAACCTTGTCGCCAAGCTTCGATTCGTTGTTTTCGTCGTGTGCGGTGTACTTACGGTTTACAGAGTACTGCTTACCATAAATAGGGTGCGTTTCACGACTAGTTACAGTGACGGTAATGGTTTTGTCGCGAACATCCGATGTCACGATACCAGTCAATGTCTTGGCCATATTACTTGTCTCCCTTCTCGGCTAGCTCAGCTGCTCGGATAGCAGTGTGCAAGCGCGCGATTGCTTTGCGAGTAGCAGTGATAACGCGTGGATTCTGTAGTTCACCCGCTGCGAGACCGCGGCGAGATTCTATCATTTCCATTTGTTTAGCCTCGAGGTCCTTGCGGAGGTCTTCGACTGTCTTCACTTCAGAGGCTTCTTTAGCTTTTTTGGTAGCTTTTGGTGCTGCACTTGCCATGATTACGCCTCTTCTCGCTTAATGAATTTAGTTTTCACGGGTAGTTTGTGAGCTGCGAGGCGCATTGCTTCGCGTGCCACATCTTCTTGTACGCCCTTCATCTCGAACAAGACTGTGCCTGCCTTGACTTTGGCTGCAAAGAATTCTGGGTTACCTTTACCCATACCCATCTTAAGACCAACAGGTTTGCGGGTCACAGGGATATGAGGGAAGATACGAATCCAGATCTTACCACCACGTTTGATATGGCGCGTCATTGCCTGCCTAGCAGACTCTATTTGACGGCTCGTAACGTCGCTATTTGACTGTGACTGCAGTGCGTAGTCACCAAAAGCGATATAGTTGCCACGAGTTGCCAAACCATCGTTTTTACCTTTGAAAGTCTTACGAAACTTCGTACGCTTTGGGAGTAACATTATGCATCACTCCTTTCGCCCTTGTAGATCCATACTTTAACGCCGATGATACCGACACCTGCACACATTGCGCGTGCAGAGTGAAAATCGATGTCAGCGCGGAGTGTATGTAGAGGTACAGATCCTTCGATAGTCTTTTCGCGACGAGCCATCTCTGCATTGTTGAGACGACCAGCAACCTCGATACGAATACCTTTCGCGCCTGCGTTGATAGTATTCTGTGCAGACATCTTTGTAGCACGACGGAAGTTAATGCGTCGTTCGAGTTGACGTGCAATGTTCTCGGCAACGAGTTTTGCGGACAATTCAGGACGTTTCACTTCTTCGATATTGATGCGAACCGGTAGACTAGCGATCTTTTCGAGGTTTGTCTTGAGCTCCTGCACCCCAGCGCCGCCGCGACCGATCACAACACCAGCTTTTGCGGTGTGGATCGTCACAGTGACTTGATTTGCAGATCGCTCAATCTCGATACGGTGAATAGTAGGGCGTGAAGCGAACTTCTTCTCGATCAACTCTCGCATACGAATGTCTTCTGCGAGCCACTTGCTAAAATCACGCTTGTTTGCGAACCAGCGAGAATCCCAGTTTTTGTGGACCTGTAGACGGAAGCTAATAGGGTTTACTTTTTGTCCCATCTTACTTCTCCTCTTCTTTCTTAGCTGGCTCTGCTACTGCATCGGCCTTCTTAGTTGCTGGCTTCTTCTTTGGCTTTTCGACACCAGAAACCTCTACTAAGATATGAGTAGTTTTCTTCTGGAATGGTAGAGCCATACCACGCATGTGCGGTTTGAAGCGCTTTAGTCGTGGACCAGCTGTCACACTCAGTGTGCTAATCACAAGAGACTTACCGTCGAGCCCATGATTATTGGTTGCGTTGGCAGCCGCAGAAGCGATTGCTTTTCGCACAGGAGTAGCCGAGCGGCGAGGCGTGTGATCGAGGATCACCATCGCATCTGCCACAGTACGGCCACGAACCAAGCTAGCAACGATACTGACTTTTCGAGGAGTCAGATCGATACCCTTGATGTATGCGCGAACTGTTAGTGTATCAGCCATTATTTTCTATCCTTTCCACCGTGTTTGCGGAACTTGCGTGTTGGGCTAAACTCACCGAGCTTATGACCAACCATGTTTTCCGTAACAAACACAGGAACGTGTACGCGGCCGTTGTGTACGGCAATAGTGCGACCAACCATCTCTGGTGTGATAGTACTAGCGCGAGCCCACGTCTTGATAACGGTACGATCGTCTGCACCAAGCGCTGCCACTTTGCGAGCGAGCTTGAAGTCGACGAATGGACCTTTCTTCAGTGATCGACTCATATATTACCTCTTCCTCTTCGCGTCATGGCGACTGCGGACGATTAGTTTTCCTGTATCCTTGCGACGTCGCGTACGGAAGCCGAGTGTCAGTTGACCCCATGGTGTGCGTGGTGGTTTACCACTACCATGTCGTCCACCGTCACCACCACCGTGCGGGTGATCTGCGGCATTCATCACAACACCACGAACGCCTGGGCGCTTGCCCTTGCGTCGGTTACGACCAGCCGAGCCGATCTTAACGTTTTGGTGCTGAACGTTGCCTACGACACCGATTGTCGCATCGCACTCTAGGCGGAAGCGACGAACTTCTCCAGAAGGTAACTTCACGAGTGCATAGTCGCCCTCTTTGGCCATCAACTGCGCTTTTGTTCCAGCTGAGCGTACCATCTGAGCACCTTTTCCGTGCTGGATCTCGATCGCATAGATCTGAGTACCGACAGGAATACGTGCAAGTGGCATACGGTTCGATGCTTCAATAGGAGCTTCTTTGCCGCTAGCAATCTTCTTGCCCTTGGTCATCTGAGTGTCCGCGAGTATGTAGTGGTAGAGACCGTGTTGATCTTTAACACGTGCAATACGAGCGGATCGATTTGGGTCGTATTCGATCTCTTCGATAGTCAGCTCAAGACCTTCTGCAAGACGGTGATCGAGCAAGCGATAGTGTCGCTTTACGCCGCCACCGCGGTGACGAACAGTAATACGACCCTGGTTGTTACGCCCAGCGTTTTGCTTCTTAGTCTTAATGAGACTTTTTAGTGGCTTGCGCGTAGTGATTTCGCTCATATCTTGGCTAGTCATACCGCGACGTGCAGGAGTAGTAGGATTGTATTGCTTAATTGGCATTACTTCTTCTCCTCTGTTTCTGCTGGCTGGTCAAAGACCTGGATAGAGCTGCCTTCGGCAAGCTTTACGTAGGCCTTCTTCGAATCTTTACGCTTAGTGGTGCCAGGATAGCGGTTTTTGCCTCGTGAGAAGCGCACTGCCTTACCTTGCTGTACTAGCGTTTTGATACCAGCAACCTTCACTTCGAATTGTGCTTCTACAGCAGCAATGATTTGCTGTTTGTTCGCAGTAAGCGGCACGTCGAAGATGTAGGTATTCTTATCTGTAATTTGTGTATACGCCTTTTCAGTTGGGCGTGGGATAACGCTAATGAGTGTCATTATGCCTCTCCTCCGTTAGTCAACCAAGTTTGAATGACAGGCAACGCTTTTGCACTGATAAGGATATGATCTGCGTTTAGCACATCAAATACATTCAGGAAAGTCGGGCTTACCAAACGAATTTGTTGAATATTACCCGTCGCTCGGATAATCTCGGGTGTCTTTTCAGTCACTACGAGTACCTTACGGTCGAGTTTCTTATCTGCCAAGAACTTTACGACTTCCGCTGTCTTGCCTGTAGTCTTGATGTCATCGATGACAATCTTGTCTGCTTGGCTAGCGAGCGTCAGTGCTTGCTTGACGGCAACACGTTTTGAGGTTTTTGAAAGCCTCTTCGTGTAGTTTTCGTTGCCACGTGGGCCAAATACGATACCACCAGTACGCCAGATAGGGTTTCGTGTTGAACCAAATCGTGCGCGTCCAGTACCTTTTTGCTTCCATGGCTTCTTACCACCACCGCGTACTTCACCACGAGTCTTCGTAGTTGCACTTGCGAGGCGGTTGTTTGCTAGATACGAATCGTATGCCAGCTTCAGTAGTTCGTGGCTAGGCACTTCTACGGCGAAGACTTCACTAGGAAGAGTCGTCTTCTTTGTTGTCGTTGACTCAGCCATTATGCCTTACCTCCGATTACTACTAGGCCCTTGCGTGGTCCTGGCACAGCGCCTTTAAGACCAATCAAGTTTGTCTCCGCGTCGATGTACGCGACTGCGAGGTTCTTGACTGTCACTTGGTCGTGGCCCATTTGCCCCGCCATGCGCTTGCCTTTGAATACCTTCTGTGGATACATGGACCCGATTGATCCAGGCTTACGGACGTTGCCGTTTCCACCGTGAGAGCTTTTGCTTGTATTAAAGTTATGACGTTTTACCGTACCGGCAAAACCTTTACCTTTTGATGTGCCTGTCGCTTGAACAAGTTCCCCTAGTTCAAACGCATTGACATCTACGTGATCCCCTACCTTGAGGCCTTCTGGTAGTTCGTCTACGCGAAATTCCCGAATATGCTTCGGAGTCACTTTGGCGGACTTAACATGTCCTGCCACGGCCTTGCTCAGGTTCTTACCCTCACCATACGCGACCTGGACAGCGTTGTAACCGTCGGTTTCGACAGTTTTTACCTGAGTCACTGTCACAGGCCCGGCTTGAATGAGTGTGATTGGTGTCACACGGCCATCTTCGCCGATGATTTGGGTCATACCAATTTTGGTACCGAGAAGTGCTTTCATTGCCTTCATTCTCCCACTTAAAACCCCTGGTGGCCGCTGGTTTCCCTGCCGCATTGGACTCCTCCAAGCTCCGGGACCTATCTACTCACCAAGGTCGCTTGATATTGTTTGTACATAAAAGTAACCTTCGTATCATACCACGCATAAGGGGTGAGAGTCAAGAGATAGTAAAGTCATTGCCTTGAGGTTATCTGTGTTGACTAGGAATAGCTATAATTATATAATATACCGTGATGTATCCCTGCATCGCGTCAAGAATCTACATACCGGAAGGAAGTCCGATAGTGGAATACGCAGAAGATTTGTCTGTCTGGCTCGTCTAAGCAGGTGCCGATCAGGCAAAGGCGGCATGATGCGCTCGCTGGCTCAGTTGCGATCGAGCAACACCGTGCAGGCATACCCAAGAACTGAGCGGCGTCATGCGCCTCGCTCGATCAACCCGACAAAGGTTGTCCATCCGCAAAAGCCGAATCATCGGCTACAGGTGGGCCGCCGCCCCTAGAGCCCCATCTGGGTCGAGAATCGCCGCACTGGCACGTCTCCCCGGTGGCGCGATTCTCGTCTAGGTAGGTTTACTGTCGCAGTTTTTCAATTTCTCTTGTCAGCTCAGCGATAGCAGCCCAAGAGCTCCCGTCTGTCATGACGCTCAGTGCATACGTACCGTTTGGACCATACACTATAGCCGCGTCGTGCAAAAATCCGTCTAGAAATCCTACTTTATCAGCAACAGTGCCGGATGCTCCGCTCGGGATACCTTGTCTATACACGTTGCGCTTCAACGCATCAGTGAAACGAGCTTGGCTGCTTGTATTCAGCGGTATCTGTCCGGTAGCGAGAGACGCCATGAATGTGCTTAAATCTCCGGCTGTCGTCTTATAACTCTCGGTGTCTAAGAAGGTCGTATTTTCACTCACGATAGATTGGGCATCGACAGTTAGTGTGCGATAGCCAATCTTCGCTACGAGCGCTTCTGCGCATGCATTATCTGACTTAACTATCATGTCGTCAAAACACTTCTCCAGGTTTCTACCCGCACTTATCTGGTCGGACCATTGATATTCACCAGACTCTACTCTCTTGAGTGCACTGTACTCGACATAGAGCTTGTATGTGCTCGCAGTCGTGAATTTTTGTGTGTCATTCCACGCAGCGCGGCGTCTCTTTCCATCGAGCTCTATCAGCGATACACCGTATGTACCAGGATGGCTCTCGGCGTAATTCTTCATAAGTGCAGACAACCCCGTGTCTGTGTTGCTATATGTACGAGTGTACTCAACCCTTGGCTCAACGACCCTCTCACCTACTGGTACATTCTGGGCCTCTGCGATCAGATAAGACCTAAGACTCATGAGTGTCCTATTTGTATCGAGCGCTCTACCTACCGCGCCATCTTCGCGCGAGACCTCTACGAAATCGTGCGTTTTGACTCTGCTTATACCCGCGGGACGCGCAATCTTATCAGCTAGGTTCGGATTCAAGTATGCGTCGGCTTTCTTAGCATCAAAGCCTATCTCGAACTTGCCACCAACACTACTGAATGTCAGCCACTTTCGTATTTCTTGTGCGGGCACTTGATGGTTTGTTGCATAGTAGGCAAACGCAACATCGCTAGCGAGCTGCACATTCATAGTATCGACAACTGGACGCACATCTTCGGCTCGCACAGCTGCAGGTATAGATACCATATTTACTTGTGCTGAGAAGCCTTCGTTCAGTCTAGGTTTTACCCCATCGAGAGCTTTTCGTACGTCAGACTCCTTGCATGTACCCCCTGGCTCCTCTTTGATGACTTTGATAGTTGTGCTATCCACCTCAGCGGTTGCATTGATAGGTGCGACTTGGCAACTACCACCGAGCTCTTCTTTTAAAAATTCGCTGAGTTTTTTTGTATTTTTATTGTAGTCCGGCCGACCTGGTTCGACCACCTTATGCGCCCACGCAAGTGAAGTTGGAACAATCCGCAGATACCACGGATACGACATTTGCTCCAGACGCTCAGCATTTTTAGTCACGAGACCAAACTCTGCTGGAGCAGGAGTATATTGGGGCTTATCAGCCCCACCAAAGTAAAGTTGCAACTCACGTGCGGCATATTTTTCATCGAGAGTTTCGGCCGCATCATTTTTCTGCATGCCCCCGAGCGTCACTCCGTCGACAGTCTGCCAGGGTAACAGTCGGCCACTAGGATATGCAAGCTGAGCCAAAAGTAGCAGTACTACAAGTGTACCGGGTACCCAAATATACAGCTGTCTACGGTGCACATTGAGCCAATGCCGCACATGCTTCACTTTTCTCATGTATTAATTATAGCAAACCGATCAAATGATAATACCTGCATCGAGAAAAAAGCCGATTATCGTCACTACGACGAGTACGGCGTAGAGAATCTTACGGTTGAACTGGGCGCGCTCCAACCATGCGATAAGAACTAATGCAACAAGTGCTCCTGCCGGAAATGCTCCAACAGGCAGTATGCCACCAATAACAAGCGGGTCGGCTAGCCGCAACCACATAAGACCCGCCAGCGTGACAATGATAAGCTTGAACAGATACACTCCGTCCGGCTCAAACACATTTTCGAGTCCACGCCTGCTCACGACCGGGCGATTACGAGCATATGTTCTAGATTTATTAGATGTTTGTTTTACCATAAGTACTATTGCAGTATACCATATTAAAAAACCGCAGGTTCTTCTCAGATCCTGCGGTTTTTCTATCGATGTGTGTATTACATGCGAATTTCTGCGTCTACGCCAGCTGGCAAGCTGAGGTTCTGCAGACTGTCGATTGTCTTTGGTGACGCATTTGTGATGTCAATAAGACGTTTGTGCACGCGCATTTCAAATGCTTCTCCGCCTTTTTTGTATACGTGAGGGCTTTTGACCACGGTAAATGTACTACGACGCGTAGGCAAAGGGATAGGTCCCGCTACATCTGCACCGGTACGCACTGCTGTGTCGATAATTTGTTTTGCTGACTGGTCGATCACTTTGTGATCATACGCCTTGAGGCGAATACGAATTTTCAGGCCTGCATCTGCCATATTCTTACTCCTAGTGTGTTGTTGATGTAATCTCTGTTCGAATTGTGTCACCGCAGTGCTCACATCTGACCGAGTTCTCATCAACTGATTAGTATTACTGATATATCATACAAGATCGAAAGCAAATATGCAATATACCCCTATAGAAATAGCAGCCATCAGCGTGCAGTCACTCTTCTATAATATAAAAACCCTCGAGAATATCGAGGGTTTTTAGTGTTGAGATTACAAGTACTACTTCGTAATACCTGTTACAACACCGGCACCAACGGTACGGCCACCTTCGCGGATAGCGAAGTTAAGACCTTGTTCCATGGCGATAGGAGCGAGCAGCTTAACCTTGAAAGTGATAGTATCACCAGGCATAACCATCTCTTTGTCAGCTGGAAGTTCAACTTCACCAGTAACGTCAGTTGTACGGAAGTAGAACTGTGGTTTGTAACCCTTTGAGAAAGGAGTGTGGCGTCCGCCTTCTTCTTTCTTAAGGATGTATACTTCAGCGTCAAACTCAGTGTGTGGGTTTACTGAACCTGGTTTCGCAAGTACTTGACCGCGTTCGATTTGTTCGCGTTCGATACCGCGGAGCAATAGTCCAGCGTTGTCACCAGCTTGTCCTTGGTCTAGGCTTTTCTTGAAAGCTTCGATACCAGTAACAACTGATTTTTGAGTAGCTTTGATACCAACGATTTCAACTTCGTCGTTGAGCTTGATGATACCTTGCTCGATACGTCCGGTAGCAACTGTACCACGACCCTTGATAGAGAAGACGTCTTCGATAGGCATAAGGAAAGGCTTATCAAGATCACGTGTTGGCTCTGGTACGTAGTCGTCTAGAGCTTTTACGAGCTGCATGATAGCTTCTTCGTTTTCAGCATCACCTTCGAGGGCTTTTGTCGCAGAACCCTTGATGATAGGAGCACTGTCGTCAAAACCGTTCTTCGCAAGAAGCTCCTGGATATCCATCTCGACGAGTTCGACGAGTTCAGGATCTGCAAGGTCCATCTTGTTGAGGAAGACTACGATCTTTGGCACACCAACCTGCTTCGCAAGTAGTACGTGCTCACGTGTTTGTGGCAATGGGCCATCGTTTGCAGCAACTACGAGAATTGCTCCGTCGATCTGTGCAGCACCAGTGATCATGTTCTTAACATAGTCAGCGTGTCCTGGCATGTCGACGTGCGCGTAGTGACGAGCTTCTGATTCGTACTCTTGGTGAGATGAAGCAATGGTAATACCACGAGCTTTTTCTTCTGGAGCATTGTCAATCTCGTCATAGTTGCGAGGTTTGTTAGTATCGCTTGGCAGCTTTTTTGCCAAAACGTGCGTGATAGCCGCAGTTAGTGTTGTTTTACCGTGGTCAACGTGACCCATGGTACCAACGTTGACGTGAGGCTTGCTTCGATCGAAATCTGCCATGTAAGGTATATCTCCTGATTACTTATATTTTTCGCGCAAAGTCTCACTACAAGACTCCACGACGTATGAATTTAGTATACAGGCTTTTAAGCGATTCGTAAAGGGTTTCTGGCATTGTTTTGCCTACGCAGACCCAAGCCATTGCCACTTCGTTATACAAAAGATATTACTTGCGACGTAACGCAGCGCGGCCAATTTTTACCATATGCTTTTCACGGTAGTTATCGAAGCTCTGCTTACTAATGCCGTGTGTAGAAATAAACGTGTTAAGGCGCTCAGACCCGATGAAGTGCGGCAACATGACATACGTCGCACCGAGGCGATACAATTCAGCGGCATCGTTGTAACTGTCGGCATAGCATACTATCACAGCGTTACTATTTTTTTTGCGGATGTATTTAATAAGCGTACTGTTAATCGAAGGGTCGCTTATAGTATTGACTATCAACTCTGCGCTATCCATTTGTATTTCGGCCAGCAGCTCGGGGTCTGTCGCATCTCCATACAAATACTGCACGTTCGCTCTATGTAAATCTTCGATCACTTCTGGATCGTAGTCTACTACAACAAATTTCTTCTTGAGCGAGCGGAATGTCTTTAGGTATTGTTGCCCGCCACTGCGGTAGCCAAATAGAATCAGAGGATAATCTTTCGCTTCACTCTGTGCATCTACTGCCCCATTGCGTTCAAACAGACGAAGTCTATGGTCGATCTTTTGAAAAATTTTATTATCGTATTGCATGAGGTATGTAGAAACCACGATAGTAATAAGTGCTACCAGCGTGACGACGACCGCAATGTATTCATCGATCATACCGGTACTTGCAGCTAGCACGATCAAGATGATAGAAAACTCGCTTATTTGCGACAGGTTGACGCCAGTCTTGAAGCTAGTACGTCGCGTATAGCCTAGTGCGCCAAGTGACATCATGACGACAAGGGGCTTCAAGGTGATGATGATCAACGACAACACAAGTGCGGGAACAACCGCGGCTGCGATATTTTCAAATTGCAGGTTTTCTCCAAGGCTGATAAAAAACAGAATCACGAAAAAGTCTCGTAGTGGCTTGAGGCGTGCGCCAATCTGATGTACATACGGAAGATGCGCCAACGCAACGCCTGCGAAAAGTGCACCGATTTCTATCGAGAATCCAACAAAGTTGATGAGCGTCGCAATACCGAGTCCCCACGACAGCGCAAAGAGAAATAGCAACTCCTGCGACCTTGCGATCGATTTTGTGACACCAGGAAGTACTTTGATAGATAGGAATGCAAGCACCAATATGACACCAATACCCTTTACAAGCAGGAAGCCGATGTCGACTGCATCAAGAGAATTGCCAGACCCTGCCGCCGCCACGAACAACAATGCAAATGTTGCAACTATATCCTCCACCAGAATAACTCCAATGGCAATCTGTCCGTTGAGCCGCGTTATTTCTTTTTTGTCACTCAGCACTTTTGCAATGATAATAGTACTGCTAAAGAACATTGCGAGGCCAACTAGCACTGATTCGATAGTAGTGAAACCGAACGCCGTACCTACTAAGAAACCTAATGTACCGACCGTCATAAGAGTGGCCGCGGCGGTCAAGAAGACAGGCTTGCCCAGTTTCTTGACTACCGACATACTGAGCTCCAGTCCAATTATAAACAATAGGAGTGCGATACCAATTTCGCTAAAGGTATGGAACGACTCTTTGTCTTCGATGAGATGCAGAAGACTTGGACCAACTAAAATACCTGTCAAAATATGGCCAACAATAAGTGGCTGCTTGAGTCGACGCATCAGTAACGCCATGAGCGTCGCAACTACCAGTACCACTGATAATTGCGTAAAGACATCCCCCATCTACTAGACTCCTCTTGTTTGTGTTAGCGTGACATTAACACTATTGTAGCATACGTTTCGTCCTCATTAGACTCGTGGTTTGGAGTCGGACTCATCAGAACAATTTCAAATTGTTTACGTATAGAGTACGGAGCGAAACATGCGTGACCATGTTTCGCCGAAAGATGATTCTCACTACGCATCTGGGAAATACGTAGACCTCAGGTAGCTACAGCAGCAGCGGGCATCGTAATGCTTTACGGCCATATAACCAATAGTCGCAGCAGTAAGCACAGGTGGAACCATCAAGACGAAGCTTTGGATCTCCGTCGTAGCGTGACGATAAGAGATTGTCGTTGCAAACAAGAGGACTGCCATCGTCACGAAGATTGCGAGAAACAACGCTGCATACGCTTGTGCGCGAATTTGCCTCCCTTCGATGTCCTCGCGGTGCCGAACATGTACATCTCGTGGAACGAATGCCAACTTTCGGCGCCACACCAGCGCGCAAATTGCGTGCGCGATAAACACCAAGAGAGACGCTACGACCACCGTTGCAATAACGATCGCCATCACTAGTTCTATAAGGTTCATCTTTCCTCCGGTACTCGTAGGTGTAAGCGACGGATTTGTCACTTACTCGATATACTTATACCATGATTTTTCACAAAAAAACACACCGTTCATATCGACGGTGTGCTTCATATTGTGTGACTGAACTATTTGCTGCGCTTCTCGATGATTTCCTGTGCCACATTTGGTGGCACTTCCTCATACTGCGCAAGCTCCATAGTGCTCGCTGCACGACCTTGGCTCATTGAGCGAATATCGCCGGTGTAGCCGAACATACTCGCAAGTGGTACGATCGCGCGGATAAGCTTGGCACCGCCTTGCAAATCTTCCATGGCTTCGATGCGTCCACGGCGAGAGTTAAGGTCGCCGATAACGTCACCCATAAACTCTTCAGGTGTAGTCACTTCCACTTTCATGACAGGCTCCAGCAAGATTGGCTTTGCTTGCTTGATACCTTCGCGTGTTGCCAATGCACCCGCAAGCTTAAAGGCCAGTTCGCTCGAGTCAACATCGTGATAACTACCGTCGTAGAGTGTCGCCTTGACGTCAACTACAGGATAGCCTGCGATCACGCCGCCGTCGAGCGTCTCCTTAATACCTTGCTCAACAGGCTTGCGATACTCTTGAGGAACCACGCCACCCTTAATGAGGTCAGTAAACTCGAAGCCTTTGCCCGGTTCATTTGGCTCAAACTCGATCCATACATCACCGTATTGACCACGACCACCCGACTGCTTGGCATGCTTACCTTGCACCTTGGCAGTACCCTTGATTGATTCTCGGAACGCAACTTGAGGCTCACCAATATTAGCCTCAACGTTAAACTCACGCTTCATACGATCTATAAGGATATCAAGGTGAAGCTCACCCATGCCCGACATAATTGTTTGGCCTGTTTCTTCGTCTGTATGTACGCGGAATGTTGGGTCTTCTTCGGCAAGACGGCCGAGTGCAATACCCATTTTTTCTTGGTCAGCCTTCGTCTTTGGCTCTACGGCAATAGCTACCGGAGGATCGGGGAAAGTGATGCTTTCGAGTGCAATCGGCTTAGCGACTTCACAGAGAGTATGGCCGGTAAACGTGCTTTTGAGTCCCACGACAGCCGCGATATCGCCCGCATGAATTTCGTCAATTTCTTCTCGCTTATCCGCATGCATACGCACAATACGACCAACGCGCTCTTTTTCACCAGTCGTCGTGTTAAGTACATAACTACCGGCCTTGAGAGTACCTGAGTATACACGAACAAAGATAAGTTTACCGACAAAAGGATCGGTTGCAATCTTGAACGCCAAACCTGCCATAGGCTCAGCGACAGCAGGCTTCCGACTTACTTCATCGCCAGTTTTTGGATTCACTCCCCAGATTGCATCAACGTCTAGTGGGCTTGGAAGGTAGTCTGCCATGATATCGAGTAGTTTTTCTACGATAACGCCGCGACCATCACCACCTGACACGAGGAAGAAATCTCCACCAAGGACGCGCTTGCGTAGTGCAGCCTTGAGTTCATCAATAGAGATAGACTCTTCACCCTTCTCTAAGAATCGCTCAAAGAGTTCATCATCTGCTTCAACTGCTGCTTCAACCAACAGGCTACGTGCGTGCGTTGCTTTTTCAAGCATGTCGGCAGGGATTTCGCCTTGTACCAACTCTTTGTCTGTGTAGTCTGAGTAGGTGTAAGCCTTCATGTCAACTAGATCAATGACACCATTGATATCTTTTTCGAAACCAATTGGTAAGTGCACAGGTAGTGCGTGTCGGCTGAGGCGGTTGTGAATTGTCTCAAGTGACTTATAGAAATCTCCACCAGTCTGGTTGATCTTGTTAATAAAGCAGATGCGAGGCACACCATACTTGTTCGCTTGGCGCCAGACAGTTTCAGACTGAGCTTCAACGCCCATTTTACCGTCGAATACGGTGACTGCGCCGTCGAGCACACGCAAAGATCGCTCTACTTCAACCGTAAAGTCGATATGACCCGGCGTATCAATAATGTTAATCTTGTGACCCTTCCAGAAACATGTGACTGCAGCAGAAGTGATCGTGATACCACGCTCTTTCTCTTGTGCCATCCAGTCTGTTGTCGCGCCGTCACCTTCACCACGGACAACACCAATTTTGTGCGTCAAGCCTGTTCGGTACAAAATACCTTCTGTGGTAGTTGTTTTGCCTGCGTCAATATGGGCGATAATGCCGATGTTGCGGTAATCTTTTAGTGGGACATCTTTTTGCGCCATGGTGTGAGTGGTTCCTCTCGATTAAAAATTTTTGCCATAAAAAATAGCTCTTAGGCATTATTATAACAGATCCTGCCCTTAGATGCCATCGCTTGAAAGTGAATCTCTGAGTACTATCGCCCTGACGCCTCAACTTTTAGAGGTGACTTTAAACTGCTTCATTTCTCTACTCGCCTATGAGCAACTTGAGTGCAACCACACCCACCCCGATGAGAAGTTCCAGTAAGCTTATTAGTAAAATCTTTTGCTTTGAATCGTAAATCCTTCTCGATCCAAGTATAGAAAATAAAAAAAGTGACATCAGCAGCAAAATAATTGATATCGTTAGCGCCGTCTTAAGTGTCAAGATGCCTGTCATGCTCAAGGCAACCAGAAGTAATGGCGCCACGGCGGGAGCTAGCAGCCCAGATGCGGCAAAAAATATTTTGTGATACTTTTCACTCGGCATTCCTTTGCCATGTACCGCGCGGTACGACATCCGGTCCGACATGAGAGTCGCGAGCCACAACCCCATGACCGTACCACTGATACTTGCAATCACCCCGAGTACGCTATGGTATTGCACTGTATGCCACAGAGCAGCAAGTACGGCGAGTAATGTAATTGTGGAGTAAATACGCTCGCGTGTGTTTTCGGCAAATTGCTCACGAGCTTCTACCGATAAACTTTCGAACTTTATTTTTTGCGATTCCATGTCACTAAGTATAGCAGTCGCAACATTATAAACACCTTGAATTGTTTGCCGCCAATATGACGTATAATAGAAAGAATGCTGAAAGCTCTGCGAAAATTTGACCGCCAATTCACCGCTGCCGTGCAGTCTCTGCCGACCTCTGCTCGCGGCTACTTTCGCTTGATGACGCTGATTGGTCAGCCTGTCTTCGCGCTGCTATCGGCCGCGATAATATCGTATTACGGAGAGTATACGGGTAACGTGCAGCTGGTTGCAGCTGGAATTATCGTGGCTATCGCATTACTATTCGCCAGCGGATTAAAGTATCTGCTACGACGCAAGCGACCGTTGACCGACTACGCGGCAGCGATGTTTTTCAAAACGTATAGTTTTCCGAGTGGCCACGCGGCAGCGTCTACCTCTTGCTACGGGCTAGTAGTGTACCTCTGCCTAATGTCGGGGAATATGTTTACGGTCGTGGCAGGTGTCGTACTCATACCCATCGTACTCTCTATCGGTATTTCCCGCATCTACCTTGGTGCCCACTTCCCTACGGACGTCATCGGAGGCTGGCTTTTCGGCGGCATTGGTCTCGCGCTCGCTATATGGACGCTACACGCGTGAACATAGTACTCGTATATAACTCACGTTCCGGTAGTGCGATATCCCTAGATGAGTTAACTCAAAAAATGAATGCTCACAACATTAGCATCGATCATACAATAGACATTACCGATAATTTTCAAAAGGCCATTGCTCCGCATATCCAAAATGGAGCATACATTGCGGCCATAGGCGGTGACGGCACATTGAGTTCCGTTGCGCAGGAAATATACAGGAGCAAAGCAACAATGATACCTCTTCCTGGCGGCACATTAAATCATTTCACGAAAGATCTCAATATCCCGCAAGATCTCGACGAGGCAATTGCTGCTCTACGCACTAAAACTCCACGCAAAGTCGACGTCGCAACGATTAACGATACCGTATTTATCAACAATTCGAGCATTGGGCTATACCCATCTACCGTGCACGAGAGGGAGCAAATCGAGAGCAAATATGGAAAATGGCCCTCTGCGGCGTATGCGTCGATTAAAGCATTTATTCGTTTCAAGCACTATGTAGTTACCATAGACGGGACAGAGTATCGCACTCCATTTGTGTTTGTTGGCAATAACAATTACGACATCACAAACGCCGCACAAAGATCTTCGCTCGACGAAGGGATGCTTTGCGTTCATATGATCACCTCCGATTCTCGCCTTAGTCTTTTGAAAATCATTGCCTATGCTATCGTAGGCTCTATTCGTGATTCAGACGATCTGACCTCATTGACCTCAAGAAGCGTCACGATACATGCAAAAAAGACTTCCCTTTGAGTATCTAGGGATGGTGAAGTTGCGCGCGAGTCCTCACCACTACACTACGAAAGTCGGCCTGCAAGCCTGCGTATTCTCGGCTAAACAAATTGCCAAGGACATTCCAATATAGACTCGAACTTTGCTATACTGCTTATGGTAGTAATCATAACGAGAGCAAGAGGAGTAAACATGAAGAGATTGAAATTAATGATAACCTCAGTATTCGCACTGGCGTTTATTGGAGCAGTTTCACTAGCCCCAGCGTCTAGTGCGCTGGAAGGCAAAGCATATATAGGTGGTGGATCAGGTATTAAGTTTGGCGCAGGCACCAACGGAGCATGCACGCTCACGACAATAGGAAATGATAGCAACGGAGACTTAGTTGGTATAACAGCCGGTCACTGCCCCGATGCTGCAAAGAATATATATAACGATCCAAATTATGCAAACGTAACTGGTGAAAATGATCCTGACGCTGGTGTGATTGGCGAAGTTGTATATTATAAATTCTCTGGTGGATTCGCAAACTATAATGATCCAGCAAATCGCGACTATGCAGTAATTAAATTCGACAAGACAAAAGTCGTACCACTTAAAACAGTTGGTCGCACCACCATTCACGGAATAGCGACAAAAACACCGTCGTGGATGTCTAATGTATGTAAAGAAGGTCGATCATCTGCCCAAACTTGCGGTATCGTCACCGGTGCCAACCAGTATGTTGTTAAGAGCTTTGCCTACGCTATCACAGGCGACTCGGGCGGACCACTCGTGAACACTTCTGATGGTAAGCTAGTCGGCTATGTGCAGGGTTCAGAAGGTATTCCATACCTGTCTGCAACAAAATCCCTGGCTATACAGCCAGTACTTTCTGACATCAACTCCCGCGGTGGTGTTGGTGCAGGATTCGTTCCCGTACAGCAATAGTACACTGGATAATAGTCAAAATATAAAACCCGTCAATAGATGGGTTTTATATTATTTTTGCACTATGGTATATCTATATATATGCTAAACCGAAAAAAAGTACAGATTGAATCTCTCCAAAGCCAATTAGGTTCTCTTTCTTCCGAGAATACTGCCTTGCAGTCCGAGCACAATAAGTACCGTGAGATGCAAATCAAACTAGCTCGCCATACTTTTGAAAAAATTCACGATCTATCTATCGCTGGATATCAATCCATGCCCCCAGTGGATGGGGAAAGTAGTGAATACAATCTTTCGAGAATATTCACGCAGACTCTCCGGCATAAGCCAGGAAATCTCCAGGCTGTTCGCTTTCACGACGCTGCCTTGTTCCAATTCACTACGCAACGAGCACTTTCGGATAGGTTGCATACATTTACGTTTGCAAATGAACCAGACCACGTACGCTACACGTACCGTTCAATAAATGAGGATTGCCAAGTGATAGGGTCTTCTTCGCCTCTTGCAGTGACTAGTGTTGACGAAATGATTGCTAATCCTGAGTTTATATTAGATCTCGGTACATTGAAGTCACTCGTTGAGGTTGCGGCATCTAACCGATGGGTCAATCGAATCGGCGCAGAGGCCCTTCAGCGCGCCCGTACTCCTACTCTAGAACAAGCGCCCACTCAACCACTGGGGTAGCATGCTCTTCGCACAAAACGCCGCATCGCAAGTAAACACCTTAGCCTGCGAAAACAAGCGTACCAATACGGCGCCTTGTTGTTGCATAATCAAATCTAACCGGTTCGCCGTTTCACAGCGCAAGAATGGTCTTAATCTTCTGGCTTGACAATACCTATACACATTGCTGTGTATTTATTTATATGGTATCGTATTCTCTGTAGCTACCCAGCTGCCCGACGAAAGGTATGTATAATGTCTATCCTCGATAGTAACAACGCCGTGCTCGCGAGCCTCTCAAAGTCCGCAGAGCTCATCGGCGACGATATCTTCACGAAGAAGGTCAACGCCGGAGACGTTGACGGCGCAGTCAAGCGCGCCGAGGAAATTGGAGCCGACAACGATGTGTCGCTTTCCGCGAAACTCGTTGCCGGTTCAGTCCCTGGTCAAGTCTCCAGGATGCGCACATTCGCGGCGGAGCTGAACGAAGACCTTGCGGTCTCCCGCGCCAGACACCGACCCTAGTCACACATGACCGCCGCATTCTCCCGCATGGAGATGCGGCGGTCATGATCACCACATTGTTATTGCTTAGAAATAAAATAACACGACCATTTTGGCCGTGTTATTTTTATACACTTCGTACGGATACTACGTTCGAGCAAAGTGTGCAAACGCTCGGTTTGCTTCTGCCATCTTGTGAGTATCTTCTTTCTTCTTGTATGCGGCACCGGCTTCGTTATGCGCATCGATAATCTCGAGGGCTAAACGCTTGCTGTACGGCATGCTTTTGCGAGCACGTGCGCTCTGTACAAGCCAGCTGAACGAGTAGTGCAGTTGGCGGTGACCCGCAACAGGGAAAGGAATCTGGTAGTTCGCACCACCAACACGGCGAGATTTAACTTCAAAGTTTGGACTCACATTTTTGAGTGCTTTTTCAAACACTGCAAGTGGATCTTCGCTCTTTAGTTCTTTAGCCGCCTGTTCAAGTGCAGCATACACTGCGCGCTCAGCGATAAGCTTCTTGCCGTCAAGCATAGACTTATTGATAAGACGCTGTACGAGCACAGACTGATACTTACGATCTGGTTTTAGATCGCGCTGGAGTTTACGAGTAACTTTACGTGGCATTACTTTTTATCCTCCTTTTTAGCGCCGTACTTTGAACGACCTTGCGCACGTTTTGCAACGCCTTGAAGGTCGAGTGCACCGCGAACAATATGGTAGCGCACACCTGGAAGGTCTGGTACACGACCGCCGCGTACAAGCACAACAGCGTGCTCTTGTAGGTTGTGACCTTCGCCACCAATGTACGCCCATACTTCTTGGTTGTTAGTCAAGCGAACACGAGCAACTTTACGAAGCGCTGAGTTTGGCTTTTTTGGTGTCTTAGTAGTAACGCGAATACATACACCACGTTTGAGTGGCGCATCTTGGTCATAGTAGCGAACTTTAAGCGCATTGTGAATGCGACCCAAAGCAGGTGACTTCGACTTTTTGTTCGCAGTTTTGCGCGGCTTGCGCACTAACTGGTTGATTGTCGGCATGAATTCTCCTTAATAATTATATATTTGCGTCAAGGTATCGACGCATTTTACGACTTGGATTCAGCATCTCCGCCTCGTGTCATACTATTCAGCATTCATTCGGTGTGTACACATTCAAATCACCGGATAATCTAAATAGAGGAAACTCAAGTAGCAGTATAGCAAAAATTTGCGCTCAATACAAGTTTAGGTGTGCTACTGTTTTTTTGCGTCCGACCTAACTTACGTACAACAACAAGGAGGAACGCCACTGTCACGCTCACCACTACAATCGCGAATAGATCTCTGTTCTGAGCGACACCATCGGCTAGATACTGCACAAAACCCGTATTGGGTGCTGCAGTCCACCGCTATTACTCGTATCAACCACGACAGGCTTTGGCTTCTGCGGCTCCGTGGGTATTGGATTTTCATCGATCGGATCAGGATTAAGCAATTTCTCGCATCCTTCTGGCGTTAAAATACTTTGCATTGTCACCCCACCGTCTATCGTCTCTTGCACACACTCCAGAGGAGACACATACTGGTTTAACTACCATCAAAAATCTACAACAAAAAATGCCCCAGTTATGAGGCATTCTTTGTATGTAACGTCGATACTAGAACTCTTCGAGACTAATCTCTTGAGGCATCTCTTCCGCTTTTACTGCACCGGTACCTACAGGGATCTTGCGACCGATGATCACGTTTTCCTTAAGACCGTGCAAGTGGTCAGCTCGTCCACTAGTAGCTGCGCTAATCAGCACTCGAGTTGTATCTTGGAACGATGCGGCAGAAAGCCAGCTGTCAGACCAGATTGAAACCTTTGTGATACCTAGGAGCAACTGCGTATAGCCAACGAGCTCTTTGCCCGCGCTCGAAAGACGTGCGTTTTCTTCTACGACTGCCATCTTAGATACGATGTCACCTGTTACGAAAGCGCTATCGCCTGGATCTTCGATCTGCACTCGTGAGAACATCTGTCGTACGATGATCTCCAGATGCTTATCGGCAACGTTCTCACCCTGGCTCGCGAAGATACGCAAGACTTCGTTGACGATGTAGCGCTGTGCGGCTTCTGTACCCTTGAGTCGCATCAAATCATGCAGATTCAGTGAACCGATAGTCAGACGTGCACCTGCTTCGATGACATCGTTTGCTTTGACAACAAGCTGTGAGGTACCTGGTATCTCATAGCGAGTCGGCGCACTAGCATTTGCCGCGATGATGATCATATCGTCAGTCGCCTCAATTACTCCGTCAAACGGTGCGATAAGTGGTGCAGTACCTTCTTCGCCAGTAGCGATGACGTCACCAACTTTCACATTACTTCCCTCTTTGACAGCGATCTTGCGGCCATCGAGTGCAATCTTCTCAACCTTGCCAGATTCTGGAGTAACTTGGACGATATATTTCTTACCGTCTTCCCATACGTCCACAAGTCCAGCCACTTCGCTGATATGAGCCTGACCTTTTGGAGATCGAGCTTCGAACAGCTCTTCAACACGAGGGAGACCCTGCGTGATGTCGCTACCTGCTACACCGGAACTGTGGAACGTGTTCAATGTAAGCTGTGTACCCGGCTCACCAACAGATTGTGCGGCAATAACACCGACAGGTTGCGCATTATCCACAAGTTGACCTGTCGCCATGTCAACACCGTAGCTTTTACGTGGAATACCCTTGAGATTATTACTCGAAAGCACGCTTTGGATTTTCACTTCAGTGACATCCGCATCAGCGTCGATTGCTGCTGCAATCTCACGAGTGATAAGCTGATCGGCTTCAATGTGACCTGGCACAGCCTCAGCTGAGAAGCGGCCGGCAAGACGATTTCCGAAGTCAATCATCGTTTCATCTGTCTCGGCACGGTAGATGGCATAGCCTTTGTCGTCACCAGCTTCATCTTCTACCGTAAAGACATCTTGGCTTACATCGACAAGACGTCGAGTCAGGTAACCTGAGTCAGCTGTCTTGAGTGCCGTGTCGATCAAACCTTTACGCGCACCTCGTGTCGCCACGAATGCCTCGAGGCTCGAAAGACCCTTCTTAAAGTTCGAGCGAATAGGTAGCTCGATCTCTCGGTTTGTCGCGTCTACCTGAATACCAATCATAGCGCTTGCTAGCTTGACGTTCGAGATAGTACCACGAGCTGCCGAGTTCACCATGGTCGAGATACTCGTATCCATGTTCTTGAGTTCTTTTCGCAGCAAGTCTTCAACTTTGCCGTCAACTTGTCGCCAAGTACTGACAGTCAGTGTATAGCGCTCGTCATCCGTAATGAGACCCTGATCGTACTGCTCAGAGATCAGTGCAGACTTTGCGTCACCTTCGGCGATGAACTCGTTGATTTCATCGAACGAAATGTAGTCATCTTTACCGGTTGAGATCGCAGCAACTGTTGCAAAGCGGAACGCAAGACCTTTCATGCGGTCAGCAGTATGTGCTGTCTCAACTGCACCAAACTGCTCAAAGATCTGTGCAAGCACTTTCTTGAGTTGCTTCTTATCCTGAGGGGCTTCTTCATACGGGAATGTTACCGGCAGGATTTCGTTGAAGAACACACGTCCAAGTGTCGTGTCACGAATCTCACCCTTTGCAAACACTCGAATAGGAGTTTGTAGCTGGATGATCTTGTTATCGTAGGCCATTTCGGCTTCATAGACAGAGCTATACGCTTTGCGAGCTTTTGTCTGGGCTGATGGTTTTGCGTAGGTTAGATAGTAGTTACCGAGCACAATATCTTGGTTGATATTGAGCACAGGACTACCGTCGGCAGGCTTAAGCAAGTTGTTTGTAGCACTCATGAGTTCACGTGCTTCACGCTGCGCGTCATCTGAGAGCGGCAAGTGCACAGCCATCTGGTCACCGTCGTAGTCAGCGTTGAAACCGTTAGCAACGAGTGGGTGCAGCTGGATAGCCTTACCTTCTACTAGCTTCGGCTGGAACGCTTGGATTGATAGTCGGTGAAGTGATGGTGCACGGTTGAGTAGTACGTACTTTCCATCGATTACCGCGTCGAGCGCATCCCATACTACAGATTCTCCACCTTCGATAAGACGAGTAGCTGAACGGATGTTATGTGCGTGCTCGTTGCGAAGCAGCCAGCTGATAACAAACGGCTTGAATAGCTCAAGTGCCATTTGCTTCGGTAGACCACACTGATCGATTTTGAGCTTAGGCCCCACGACAATAACCGAGCGACCAGAATAGTCAACACGTTTACCGAGCAAGTTCTGGCGGAAACGACCCTGCTTACCCTTAAGCATGTCGCTCAGAGATTTCAGGCGTCGTCGGCCACCGGTTGCGTTTACCGCACGGCCACCGCGAGCTGCAGAATTATCTATGAGTGCATCAACCGCTTCTTGTAGCATACGCATCTCATTGCGGCGAATCACTTCTGGTGCATTGAGGTCGAGTAACTTTTTAAGGCGGTTGTTACGGTTAATGACGCGACGATACAGGTCATTAAGATCGCTTGTCGCAAAACGTCCACCCGTAAGCTGCACCATAGGACGAAGGTCCGGCGGGATTACAGGCAATACGCTAAGCGCAAGGCTGTTCGGCTTAATACCAGCTGCATACATACTTTCAAGCACCTTGAGACGCTTGAGAAGTTTCTTTTCACGCTGGCCTTTTGCTGACTCAACTTCTTCTGAAAGTTCGCGGATAAGCACTGGCAAATCGATTTCATCGAGCAGGCGCTTAATAGCTGTGCCGCCCATACCAACTTCGCTGATATCTTCGTACTCTTCTGGCAAGTTGCGATAATCAGTTTCGTTAATAAGCGCATTCTTGACTAGGCTGTCGAGCTGAGCCTTGCGAATAGTGTAGCTTTCGTTCAGTTCTTCAACTTCACGGCTTTGTGCTTCGGCAAGAGCCTTCACATCTGCACCTTCGGCTTCTGCTTCTCGTTCGTAACGGATCTTGATAGCCGCACGACCGGCTTCGGTCTCGGCCTCAAGGTCTGCGAGGAATTGATCGCGCTTTTCAACGTCGACACTCAAGATGACGTAGTTTGCGAAGTAGGCAACTCGCTCGATATTACGCACGGTCATGCCGAGCAATAGGCTCATGGCGCTTGGCGTGCCACGCATAAACCAAATGTGCGCTACGGGAGCAGCAAGTTCGATATGACCCATGCGCTCGCGTCGAACGATTGATTTTGTGACAAGCTCACCATTTTTGTCGATAGCTGCTTCACGTGAGCGAACACCCTTGAGCTTACTGTCGTGTGGGTTGATGTCTTTGACTGGACCGAAGATTCGCTCACAGAACAAGCCATCTCGCTCAGGTTTTTGAGTACGATAGTTGATCGTCTCAGGTTTTGTCACCTCACCGTGACTCCATTTGCGAATGTCTTCTGGACTCGCAACTGCGAGGCGCACCGCGTCGAAATCCGCGATGCCTGTGCCAGGAACTACTCGTGACATATTACGCCTCCTCCTTATTTTTCGCTTCTTCAGCTGCTTCTAATTCATCTTCACCTTCACCAAGTTCTTCAAGAGAGATACTGCCGTCTTCAAGATCGCCTTCTATAGTCACTTCGGCTACGTCTATGACAGTCTCTGTTACGGTTTCCGCAGGAAGCGCGGCTGCAATCACATGCTCTGCATCGATTTCTTCATCGTCATCAAGCAAGTCAACACGCAGACCAAGTCCTTGTAGCTCTTTTACGAGCACGTTAAAGCTTTCTGGCAGTTTCGGACCGACAATTGCTTCATCTTTGATGATTGACTCATATGCTTTCGCGCGTCCATATACATCGTCCGACTTGATAGTAAGCATTTCCTGAAGTGTTGTGGCTGCGCCATACGCTTCGAGTGCCCAAACCTCCATCTCACCAAATCGCTGTCCACCATTTTGCGCTTTACCGCCGAGTGGCTGCTGCGTCACCATAGTGTATGGACCTGTTGAACGAGCGTGAATCTTGTCACTTACCATGTGATGGAGTTTGATGATATGCATGATACCAACTGTCGTGCGCTCTTCGAAGTAATCTCCACTACGACCGTCAATCAACTGTACCTTACCGTCTCGGGCAAAACCAGCTTTCTCGAGCTCATCGGAAATCTTTTCGTCACTCACACCGTTAAACGGTGGTGTTGCTACTTTGTAGCCGAGTGCATGCGCTGCCATACCAAGATGCGTCTCGAACAGCTGCCCGATATTCATACGGCTTGGGACACCAAGTGGGTTCAAGATGATATCAAGCGGCGTGCCGTCTTCCATAAACGGCATATCTTCTACAGGCAAAATACGTGCGACAACACCCTTGTTACCGTGACGTCCCGCAAGCTTGTCACCTACGGAGATTTTACGAGTCTGTGCTACGAATATTTGAATCTGCTTCAATACGCCAGCTTTAAGCTCATGGCCGTCTTCACGGGTGAAAATCTTGACACCGACAACTTTTCCGCCGCCAGCATTGCTCATTCGCTGCGATGTATCACGAACATCCTTGGCCTTTTCGCCAAAGATTGCACGAAGGAGTCGCTCTTCTGAGCTAAGCTCTTGCTCACCTTTTGGTGTAATCTTACCAACAAGCACGTCGCCAGCTTTAACTTCTGCTCCAACCTGTACAATACCGAGCTCATCAAGATGACGTAAGCTGTACTCAGATACATTTGGAATATCGCGAGTTGTCTGCTCGTTGCCGAGTTTCGTTTCGCGAACCTCTACCATGTAATCTTTAATATTGATGCTGGTTAGTTCGTCGTCTTGCACCAAACGGTTAGAAATAATGATCGCGTCGTCCATATTATATCCGCCCCATGGCATAAATGCCACGCGCAGGTCACGACCAAGCGCAATTTCTCCGTCAGCGATAGACGCACCTTCTATAAGGATATCGCCTTCGCTCACCTTGTCGCCGCGAGACACGCGAACTTTTTGGTTGATCGAACGATCGTCGTTACTCTTTTGGAAGTGTATCAACTCGTAGCTTTTCACGCCATCTTTGTACTTTACTTCAACAATATCGCCATCGGCACGAGTCACTTCACCTGTTCCTTCAGCGGTGACAAGTTGACTCGAGTTGCGCGCAATTGTCGCCTCGATACCTGTACCAACAGTGGCAGACTCAGGGGTAATAAGTGGTACAGCCTGGCGTTGCATGTTCGAACCAGTTAGTGAGCGGTCGATACGGTTTTTCTCGATAAAAGGTACGAGGCTAGCTGTCGAACCAAGAATCTGCTTATGCGCAGCGTCCATATACGTCACTTCTGTTGCGTCAATTTGACCTGGCTTTAGGTCGATACGAGCAGATACGCGCTCGTCGATAAAGTGTCCTTTTTCATCAATTTCTGCACCCGCGTCAGCGATAACTTCGCCGCGCTCTTGTGCAGCACCGAGGTACACAACTTCATCGGTTACCTTGCCGTCTTTTACCTTGAGGTACGGTGTTTCGATGAACCCATACTCATTTACACGAGCATATGCAGCAAGGTTGAGTACGAGTCCGATGTTTGCACCCTCTGGTGTTTCTACCGAGCAAAGTCGTCCGTAGTGTGTCGGGTGAGCATCTCGCACGTCGAAGCCTGCACGCTCACGGCTAAGTCCACCAGGTCCCATTGAGCTAAGGCGTCGTTTGTGACTAAGCTCAGCGAGTGGGTTAACTTCGTCCATAAGCTGTGAAAGTTGTGAGCTCGCGAAGAACTCACGAACTGCTGCAACAACTGGACGTGCGTTAATGAGCTGGCTTGGGCTCACATTCTCGATGTCGCTCATGCTCATGCGGTCCATAGCATTTCGCTGCATTCGTAGCATACCAACTCGGAACTGACGAGCGACAAGCTCACCAACCAAGTTAACGCGACGATTCGAAAGTGCATCGATATCATCCGCAGGTTCCTGTGTATTGTTGAGGCGAATAATTTCCTTGATAATAGCAATCAAGTCAGTCATCTGGAATACACGATTCTCAGTAGTATTTGGCAAGTCTACACCAAGTCGCTGGTTGAGCTTGTAGCGACCTACTCGACTGTAGTCGAAGCGTTTGAAGTCATAGAACATTCGCTCAATCATACTGCGAGCGTTCTCTACTGTCGCAAGATCACCTGGTCGCAGACGTCGATACACCTCAATAAGTGCCTCGTTGCTTCCGCGAGTAGTATCTTTCTCGAGGGTTGCATCGATGTACTTCACGTCACCAGTGTCAACATCAGCAAATAATGCCTTGAGTTCACTTGATTTACCGTGGCCAAGTGCGCGTAGCAGCGTGGTAATAGGGAGTTTTCGGCGGCGATCGATCTTTACAAAAATCGCACCATTTGAAGCAGTCTCGAATTCAAGCCATGCACCGCGGCCTGGAATAAGTTTCGCGCCGTAGTTGTTGTGGCCAGCTACTGCATCGGCAGTGAAAAACACACCCGAACTACGAATAAGTTGAGAGACAACCACGCGCTCAGTACCGTTAATCACGAACGTACCACGCTCAGTCATCCAGGGGTAGTCGCCCAAGTAGATTTCTTGCTCTTTTACTTCACCGGTAACTTTATTAGTCAGCTCAACATTCGCCTGCAACGGCGCATCAAAGGTGACGTTGTTTTCTTTTGCATATCGCTCTGTGATCTTGGGATCTTGAAACGCATACTCTTTAAAACGAAGTTCCAGTTTTTGACCAGTATAATCTTCAATTGGGTTTAGTTCCGCAAAAATCTCGCCCAAACCAGTTTCGACGAACTCTCTCCAAGAGCTCTTCTGGTGTGCAATGAGATCAGGGATAGGGAGTGCGGTATCATCGGCGGTGAAAAACACACGCTTGCCCGCACTAGGTGACGTTTTTGTCATCTATCGCTCCTCGCAGTTAGTTATGTTTAGTGATTTCGAATCGGCCTCGAAGATTCTTTCTCTCGGTTTGTTTATTGCTGCCAACCTCTAAACACGACTAACCGGAGTTACACTACTTCTTGTCTACCATTATGCACAGAAAGCACCAATAATTCAAGTAATATATTGATTGTTTACACAATTCATGCAACGAAGGCGTATTTATGGGCTATAATTGAAGGTTATGGACGATAAACCACACAACGAAGCAAGTAATGCACTTCTCAATAGACTGCGCGCAGCTGTACTCGGCGCTAACGATGGTATCGTAAGCACATCTGCTGTTGTCATGGGCGTTGCCGGCGCTACATCGGACAATAGCGCCATAGCTACCGCAGGTTTTGCCGCGCTTGTCGCTGGTGCACTTTCTATGGCCGTTGGAGAATACGTATCTGTTAGCAGCCAAAGCGACACGGAAAAAGCATTTATTGCTCGCGAGAAAAAACTCCTCAGGAAGAACCCTGAAGCTGAAAAACACCAGCTTGCCGCATACTACGAATCGCTTGGCGTTACGCCAGCCACAGCTAAAAAGGTTTCTCAAGACTTAACAGAGTCGAACGCATTACAGGCTCACTTGCAAATGCATTTTGGCATAGACGAAGACGACCTCAATAGCCCTAGTCAAGCCGCCGTTGCATCGCTACTCGCCTTTACGGCTGGCGGCCTCGTACCATTTCTCGCCGTACTCTTTGCACCGGATAACGCCAAACTACAAGCGACCTTTGCGGCGGTACTTATTGCCCTAGTAGCAACTGGCTACTTTAGTGCAAAAGTCGGTAATGCAAACAAAACCCGCGCCATACTCCGCGTCGTTATTGGCGGCGCACTTGCCATGCTGTTCACCTACGGTATCGGTTCGCTCTTTGGTGCTAATTTCTAATATTGCATAAAATACATTTTCTTGTACAATAATCGCATGACCGAAAGTTCGCACGTAGAGTATGTAGATTTTCGCCCCGAAGCAAGAGAGGCGTGGCGAGTGGCGCGCCGGTTTGAAAGTGAATTCAGTGAGCGTATAAATCTCATAGTTTCACGACAAGACAAGATAAGTGATTGCCTATGCGACGCACTAAGCACTGAAAATATCTCTAAATTATTGAATTATTACGAAACCACAGATGAAGTAATGTCTAAACTCGAAGAGTCACTTATTAAAGAAGAGAGAATGGCGGCACAAGAAGACGATCCCAAAGATGCAGTCGTATACGCCTTTCCATCGCACGCCACCAATGAGCGTGTCAACTTATTCAACACTGATACACCGACAGCATCGAGACTGTCGCTCGTTAAGCGTTTGAAATCACCTCGTCAATGATTCCATACTTTTGCGCCTCTTCGGCACTCATCCAAAAGTCTCGATCAACATCTTTTTCAATTTTACTTAATTTTTGACCGGTGTTTTTCGCTAAGATCTCATTAAGCATTTTCTTGAGATATATACCTTCTCGTAGCGTGATCTCTTGGTCGGTAATCTTACCTTGCGTACCACTAGAGGGCTGATGAATCATAATACGACTACTTGGTAGCGCAACGCGCTTACCCTTAGTGCCACTACTGAGTAAAAACGCGCCCATACTTGCCTGCAAGCCTATGCCAATAGTCTGCACGTCGGGCTTGATGTATTGAATCGTATCGTAGATAGCAAGGCCATCGTATACGCTACCTCCAGGGCTATTGATATATAGTTTAATGTCTTTGTCGGGATCAGTATAAGCCAAGTGAAGCAACTGAGCGACGACCAAGTTAGCTGTATGCTCATTGACATCTTCACCAAGGAAAATAACACGTTCGTTGAGCAAACGCGAGTAGATGTCAAAAGCGCGCTCACCTTCAGAAGTTTTTTCTATAACTGTGGGAACCAAATAGTTTGTAGGCTTGTTCATATATCCAGTGTACATAAAAACTAGCACTCGAGTCAAGTGAGTGCTAGTTTATGTGTTATACCAGGTTGCACTCTCGGCCCGAGTAGCGCAACCGTTTAACCCAAGGGTGATACCCTCAGGATTGCCGCAACCATACGCACGACGCGCGATCGATGCGTAAGCTTATGGCCGTCGAGCCACGGGTTGTGGTGAATTGGCGGGCGTCCTACACACTCACGGTCCTCGCGGACCATGAAAAGAACCTGTCTGAACACCAACCACATCTTCATCGAGAACCTCCTCGACAAAGCCTGTAAGGAAGGTTCGGGCGACAACGCCACCCTTCTTTAGCATGACACAAGCCAAGCTTGTGTCGTAGCTTATTCAGTAGCTGTGACATAAATACCTCTCTAAACAGTAGTCTCTCACCCACAGGAGCTTCCTGGCGGGTAGTTCGTAAAGCCGAGCTTCACGAGTGCGACGCTTCGTAGATGGTAATGCACACTCCTCTCTAGGGCCGAGAGATACGTTGAGTATACAATTATTTTGTGTTTAATTCAACGAGTTTGTCGATCGTCTTGTCGGTCAGTAAACGGTTGGCAATATCTCGTTGCGCCTCTGGAGTCTTAAGTTGTTTGCGCAGGTCTTCAGACGGATATTGCTGACCGAGCAGATTCATTTTCTCTAGTAGCTCTTCTTGTGATGCTTCTATCTTGAGTACTTTACTCAAGTCTGCAAGCACAAGCCCTGCTTTCACGCGGTTAACAGCCGCAGTCTTAACTTCACTCTCTAGCCAGGCATCTTTATCCTTGAAGTCTTTCTCCGCTAGGTACATGTCGAGCGTCAGCCCACGCTGCATCAAGTTTTGCACCATATCTTGTTCGATAGAACGCATTTGATCTTGGATCAAAATATCTGGCACTGGCACTTCACTCTTCTCTACTAGCTCGGTAACAAGCGCATCTTTGAGCTTGTCGTCGGCTTCTTGCTGCTTTTGATTTGTCAACTCGCGCTTGATATCATCTTCAAGCTCTTTGACCGTTTTAAATGGCCCAGCTTTCGCAGCTAGCTCATCGGTAAGCTCCGGTTCGATAACTTCTTTAATGTCATTGAGCTTTACCGTAAAGACAACTTTTGCACCCTTGAGGTCCTCGACGTGATAGTGACTTGGGAACTCAAGCTCTACGTCAAATTCATCACCAATCTTGTGGCCGACGATTCCATCTTCGAAACCAGGAATAAAGCTGTTTGAACCAAGGACAATTTCATGGCCTTCGGCAGAGCCGCCATCAAATGCGACGCCGTCTTTTTTACCTACGAAGTCAATGGTAACTTCATCTCCATCTTGCGCCTTGCGGTCGACGGATTTCTTTTCTGCATAGCCTTTTTTGACACGAGCAGTAATTTCATCAATGTCTTTTTTAGTGACACTCACCTTAGCGGCCTTAGCGCTGAGTTTTTTATAGTCGCCAAGTGTGATCTTAGGCAGAATTTCGCAGGTAGCCACAAACTCAAGTTCAGTACTAGGTACAAACTTCTTAACTTCGACCTCCGGACGATCAAGTGCTTGTAGGCCTGACTCCGTAAATGCATCGGCAACTGCACGGCTCAACGCGTTTTCCAGAGTGTGCTGTGCGAGATCATTGACATCAACATGCTTTGCAGCAACGCTTGCAGGCACCTTACCTTTCCTAAATCCAGGGACTTTGATCTCTTGAGAGATTTTATTGAGAGCAACAAGCTCTGCGTTTTTCAGCTCCTCGGGAGTAACAGTGATGGTGAGTTCGACTTTTGTGTCTGCTAGGTGTTTTGTGGAATACTTCATACACTACTAGTATAGCAGTTTACCTATACGAGTAAAAACGTAAGCATCCCAAACAGATAGCAATCTACTCGAAAAATGCGAACACGTCATCTTGCGACGTACCACGATGAGCTCTCACTTTTGAAACGACTCTTTCGAAACTCAGCCTTTCCTCCGTGTCTGAAGCAATATCTTTTAACACATACAGTTCATCTTTGATTTCTTCATTACCGACAAAGATCATGAATGGAACATTTTTCTTGAGCACGGCTTTTATCTGCTTATCGATCTTACGGCCAGTTATATCAACCTCTACATTTACACCTTCTTCACGAAGTTTTCTACTAAAGTCCAGTGCACCTTCCAGGCCTTCTTGACTTGGTACAACTATACACACGTCTGTTGTCGAGATAAGTTCCGGTAGTAGGTTGTGTGATTCTAGGAAATGCTGAAACATCGTCGCACCAGGAGCCATACCAACTGTCGGCACCGACTCAACTCCAAATAGCCCCACAAGCCCATCGTAGCGCCCACCACCAAACATAGAACGGTTGTTGTCAGGGTGCGTATCGAACACTTCAAAGACAGTTCCAGTGTAATAGTCCAAGCCGCGCATGAGTGTGATATCAAATACAGCATTCTGTACACCGGCGCTTTTGAGTAGCGTAAACAGTTCCTGCACTTCCTCTACCGCATCGCTTTGCCGGAGTTCTTCTGGCAAGTCCGCCATAGACTTGGCTGTGATCAATGTTGCGATCTTACTTATACCTTCACTGGCGTGCTCTTCCCCAAGGATATCAATGGCTTGATCACGAAATGTTTCGGCTGGAATCTTATTTTTTCGATCAAACAATTTAACCATCAGATGAGACTGCACCGCATCAAGGCCAAGATACTGACTCATCATATAATTGATCAGTTTGCGGTTGTTCACCCGCAAGACAAACATATCGTCGCTTGCGCCAAACGCCTTAACTACTTCGTATGCAAGCCCAATAATCTCCGCCTCAGCATGTACACCGTCTACGCCGAATATATCGGTATTCAATTGCCAGAACTCGCGCTCTCGCCCACGTTGCGGTCGCTCGTAGCGCATGAAATTTGCGATACTATATAGCCGAGCAGGATAACCAAGCTCTTGTCTTCGTGCGGCTACCATGCGACTAATACTCGGCGTCATTTCTGGCCGTATAGCCACAACTCTATCTCCTCGGTCGGTAAACGTATAGGTTTGCTCACTAGCAAGCTCCTGTCCACTTTTGGCTGTGTAAAGCTCTAGCGGCTCTAGCGTGGGTGCCGCATACTCTTCGTACCCATGTCCTTCCACCACCTTGCGCCACGTTGCAAATATGTAGTTTTGAACCCGCTTGTCCGCAGGGTAATAGTCTCGAGTGCCTTTGTATGGCTGAGTTGATAATGTCGACATAATTTTATTGTATCCTATCATCTTTACCTGTTATTTGCAAGGTTAAGCAACTTCGCTGCTACGTGCACCTCATTATCCAATTAAATAGCCGAAACGATGTTCGGCTAGCTATAGTTACGATTCTGGAAAAGTAAACTAACCGATTCGGTTCGGCAAAAGATGCGAGTGGTGACTGACTGCATATATCATGCACATATCGTAACACATACGCTATATATAACAAAAACCGCCCTGTGGGACGGTTTTTGTTGAGTAGATTATTGTCTACTAGAATAGTCGGCGGCTCGCTGCAAAGTAATACGCTGCGATACCCATTGCCGACAGGCCAACACCAGCGCCTATGGCGTCACCTGCGCCAGTCTTTGGCAGCTCAGGCGGAGTTGGTGGGGTCTTGACAGGCTCTTCACACATCGCACTGTCGACTGGCAAGTGTTCTTTGCCCGGGATTGGACACTTAGGTTCACAATCTTTAAGGTCGGTAGAGTGCTTAGTGCTGTCAAACTCATCTTTATTGATGGTGATGACTTTTTTGGTACTCAGTTCACACACAACAAGCTTCTCTGGAGCTTTACAGTCTTCGAGATTGTTCGAGTGTTTGCGTGCGTCGAATTGATCTTCATTGATAGTAATAATAGTCTTGGTGTCTAGGTCACATACCTGAATCATCACTTCTTTACAGTCTTCGAGGTTTTTGCTGTGTAGTGTCGCATCAAACTCGTCTTCGCTGATTGTAATTAGTGTTTTAGATGCAAGTTCACACACCTGAATCAGCACTTCTTTACAATCCTCTAGATTCTTTGAGTGCTTAGTAGCATCAAACTGATCTTCAGAGATGGTAATAATAGTCTTGGTGTCTAGGTCACATACCTGAATCATCACTTCTTTACAGTCTTCGAGGTTTTTAGAGTGGAGCGAAGGATTAAACTGGTCTTCTTTGATAGTAATCACTTCTTTGGTAGCAAGCTCACACACCTGAATATCATTGACAGGAGGTTTTGGTGGTGGAACTGGTGTTGCGTAGATTGGATTACCGCAAGCCTTGATGACAGAATATTTAAAGTTACCGGCGCTATCGAGCACCACTAATACATCAAGTGAACCGCCCGGATTTGCAAATGCTTGCCCGCCTACATGCGAAGTCTGGTAGTACGTTTTACCAGCGATAGAGATTGGCTGGCTGTGATTAATGGGGTGTCGTCCGATACTTGCCGCATTATTTGCTACAACACGACCGTCGGCAACAATTTCGCCGCGGTTATTCGCAACACCGTTGATCAAACGATCGCCTGGCTGCACTGTTGGCTTGACCCAGTAGTGGTCAAAAATTGCACGAAAATCACCACATGTATTTGCGTTGTAATGCCGAGTGATGTCCTCATAGCTATGAGTTCCGCTCGTGACGATAGAGTTAGTACCGCAGTCATCTGCCGCTTCTGCAGCCGTTTGATTGAATTGATGTACACCGACACCCCCAACCATTAACGCCATCGCAAAGAAACCTGCCACAAAAGCCCTGTTACTTCGCACATGACGAAACGTATTTAAAATATTTCGTATACCTCGCATTTGACACCTCACTCCATTAACTTACTACTTACACACTATCACAAAATTGTGCTTATGTCAATAAACACGCTCACCGTTAGGTTTTGAAAGAATATGCTGCTCAGCCCACTTGTACATAAGTATACCAGATGCCACGCCCACATTTATAGAACGCGTACTGCCAAACTGCTCTATCTCAACATGCAGACCGCACTCACCAAGAAGCTCGTCTGATATACCCCGCCCTTCGCTTCCGAATACCAGTACGACATTACGCGGTAAAGCCACGTCGTGCAAGGCGACAGCCCCATCGGTGTTATCTACCGCGACGTAGATTTTGCCTGCTGTCGCTTGTATGAAATCGGCCACCGTTGCATGATACTCAAGCTGTAAATATGCGTCTGTCATCATCGCGCCCCGCTTATTCCACTGTCGTCTACCAATAATATGAAGTGTCCTCACATTGAATGCATTGGCATTACGAACGATCGTCCCCATGTTAAAGTCCCTCTCCAGGTTCTCTATCGCAATTTCGCACCCTGCCGATAAATCACGTAGGTCCTCGCGTATTGCTTCGATCGTCCAATATCGATATTTGTCCACTACATTACGCCTATCTCCATCTGCAAGTAATTGTGTGTCATATCGTTTGTCGGTCGGCCAAGGTAGTGAGTGAGGTGGCAATCCATGCTGTGTCATACCTCCTATGGTACCAGATCGGGTAAGCATACGTGGTATACTAGTACCTACTATGGCAGGTATTACACACTCTCGGTCTTTCATACGATCTGCCGTGCAGTTTATCAAACTACAGGTTGCAGGCAACGTACTTTTCGTTGGTGCAATCGTGGGTACCTTTATAGCCCAGAGTCTACTCGCAGTACATCCTCTCATCGGCATGGTCGTCGGTAGTGCCCTCGCTCACATTGTGTTCTTCGTTATCAATCGTGCATGGGTATTCAACTCATCGCAAAGCGGTAAAACCAATAGGCAAATCGCACGCTTTGTTGTATTTATGAGCTTCAACTTCCTTCTCAATATCGTACTAGTTGCTGTCATTGGACGCATGCTGATAGGTGTCCAGCCTTCGATTGACGGATATGAGCATTACGCCGCCCTTATACTTAGTGGGCTGTTTTTTGCAGTATGGTCATTTGTGGGCTTGAAGTTTTGGGTCTTCACACCCACGCGCAATCACGCTCGCTACAGCCGACACCATGCACTGACGCTTGAGCGCACCGAGGGAATAGATGTTAGGGTTTAATCATGTACTATCAGGCTCGCTGGTAGCTATTTTAACGCCGCCGCAGTACATCGCATACGTGCCTCTGTTTGCGTTCGTTTTGCATTTTATACTTGATACATTTCCACATTATGGGCGAGATGACGCGGCTCCAGTAGGCTCGAAAAGGTTTCACAAGATACTAGTATTCGATGCGCTTCTGTGTGTTGCATCTCTCGTGCTTGCGCTTGCACTCTATCCTGACAAAGCGCTGCTCATCGTAGTAGGTGTGATCTTTTCTACGCTCCCTGACTTTTTATGGATATTCAACTACTACCTCAAGGTTTCACACAAGATTGCGCGCATGTTCTTTGCATTTTCTGCAAAAATTCAATGGGGTGAGCGACCCTGGGCGTGGTCACTTGACGCTTTGTACGCTATGATATTCCTTACCATGTTAGTCGGTCTCAGCTAAGCTAAGATGCCGCGATAGATGACTGTCTGGGATTTTTTGGCACAATCAGCCACAGCACTACATAGGGTATAAAGCCCGGAAGGCCGCCCGGGAGTAGTAAGAGTATACCAATAACACGGAAAATCACTGGATCAACGCCGAAGTATTCTCCGAGCCCTCCGCATACTCCCGCTATCTTCCTATCAGCTTGCGATCGATACAATCGTTTTGTCATATATATAGTATACCGCAGGGTAGAAGACGCTCAAAACAAAAACACCGCAGATGCGATGTTTTTACTATGGTACACGAGAGAGGACTTGAACCTCCACGTCCTTGCGGACACTAGCACCTGAAGCTAGCGCGTCTACCAATTCCGCCACTCGTGCATATTTCCATCATTTACTTTACTGCGTCCTGTAACTTTTTTCAACTAGCTAGGGCTCGAGTAGTCAGCTGCGTCGACACCTTCGTAACCGGGTCGCAGGTGGGCCACGACACTCCGTAGCTCGGTAGGCTGTTTTACGCCGTGATTTAGCGTACCATAGGGATCAAAGATTGCTCGCAAGTCCGCATACATCTTGGAAACGTTCGGGTCTGTGTGCTTTTGGATAAATGGCATTTTTAGTCGCCCCTCTCCAGCTTCTGCAACAATCGACCCACCGTGATCGTACACCACGTTCGTAAATGTATCATACAGCTTGAGCAGCTTTTGCTTCTCAGTCGCGGAGCGCAAAGTAAACTGTGGCCAGAAATTATACACACCGTCTGTCGCATAGCCACTAAATGGCAAGGTCACACCCGATGTTTTTTCTAGTAGCCGTAGAGATTGTAGACATTCTTCAAACCGACCGTGTGGGATATATACCCCACGAAATAGTGACGGTACTACATCATTTTTCTCATCTGAATATACAGCCGCGTGCGGTAGACCTCTGAGCGCGCTTACCTCAGCCAATGCTTCTGGCGTAAATGCTTCTTGAGACACACCGCCGTGCTTTTGTGCTAGCTTGGCAACTTTTTTGATTTTTTTCTTACGTACCCGTTCACTAAAATCGCGGAACCCACACAGTACTACGCCACCAGTCGTCATCTCAACACCCTGTTCCGCGGCCTTACTCATGAGCTGATACCGCTTACCATGTACGTGCGCTTGCTTCGCTAGCATTGCATCGTAAATTTCCAGAATATCTGGCGCGACAGCGCGAAGCTCATCAATAAAGTCAATGAAGCTATGGGCGTCCGGCAAGAGTGCCGCTACAAATGCATCGTGCGTGTTAAAGAACTCTGCCTTCATGATCATCTCTGAAATAACACCTAATGTACCTTGGCTTCCGATAAACAGTGGAGTAAGATCAAAAGAACCATTTTTTTGCTTTACCTTGCGGAGCGTTGCATAGCCCGAGTTGTCGATCACGTTGGTATCGAGCTGCTCATCAATCAGCGCCTGATTGTCTGTAATGAGGTTGTCGACAGTACGATATATCTCACCCTCTAGTGTTTGCAGGCCTTTCTTTTTGCTCAGTACTTTTTTACTTATACGAGTCGTTTGAATCACATCTCCGTTTGCTAAGACGACTTCGAGCTCGGATACACTTTCATCAATAGCGCCGTGCTGTCCAGAGAGACGACCGCTGGCATTGTTTGCGACTGCGCCACCAATCGTACTATACTCGGCCGAGTCCGGATATGCTGGTATGAAACAGCCTTGAAGCTTGAGTGCGGTATTAACGGCACCAAAGTTTGCTCCTGGCTGTACACGGATAAGTCGCTGCTTGCCATCGAACTCCAAAATAGTATTCATGTGCGCGGTCGTATTTAGCACAATGCCTTGGCCGATAGCTGCACCGGTCTGGTCGGTACCAGCACCTCGTGCGACTACGCTGATAGCATGACCTTTTTGCGCAAGCTGATACGTGAAGCGTAACACCTTGCGGATATCATTGGTTACTCTTGGATATACAACTACATCTGGCATCATAGACAGCATACTGCTATCAGTAGATAGGATGCGACGCACTGCAGTGCTCGTCGTCGTATCGCCGAGTAAATGTTCGTTCAGGTACTGGGAAATCTTGCTCATTACCGTCCTCTATTCTAAGCTTTACCTCTATGATAGCATAATTGTCTATAGTCGTTCGTTATTTTGTACTCAACTACAGTTGTGATACTATATATAAGCTACTTTTTACAAAAGTGGAACCAAAAAATTACGCGGATGTGGTGGAATTGGTAGACACGCTAGCCTTAGGAGCTAGTGCCTCCGGGCGTGAAGGTTCAAGTCCTTTCATCCGTACCAAATAAAGACATCGGATTAACCGATGTTTTTATTTTGTCAAAATTTCCGTATACGCTATGTTCACAGGCTGCTTTTAACTTCTAGTACGTCTGCTACCATGTGCATATACGGGTCAGTAGCGTCGCGCGCAGTAACTATAAGTCGGGATAAATCGCACCATCTATACGCAGAATGCTCCCAATCTAGCGTAACGGAGGGGCGGCTACCTAGTTCGGTATAAAAAAGTGTGAATTCGTTGCCTACTGTCGAATATTCGCTGGTTTGGCATAATATTTTTGTGCTTTTTTCATCAACTAGAAGTCCGATTTCTTCGTAAACCTCACGGATCATTGCTGCGTTGATCGACTCCCCTGGCTCAAGTGTTCCACCCGGTAAATCGGGGTCAGTGCCGTATCGAGGGTGATCCGTGCGAGTAAGTAGAAGATACGTATCATCTTCACTGTTCATGATAAGCAACTTGCCTATATGTTTCATCACTGTCTATTTCATCCGCTCTTTTTGAAGTTGCGCGCGAATCTGCGAGGAGCTAGTGACAATTGTGGCATCTTCTGGGTCAGTAATAATATATGCCCCGCTTGCTATCGCTTCACGTAACCAAGGGTGCTTTGCGGCGCCTTTCTCGATTTCATTCATGTATCGCGGACGTCGGACACAAATTACAGTATTAGATGGAAGTAATGTTTTGGCTGTATCAATCCTATCCGAACCGACCACCATGACAGCCCTAGCCGCTGCGACACCCAATTGCGTCATTGTTCGGAGCGCCTCAGAGCCGACCGTATCGTGGTATGTGTCCCGACCAGTTATATCATCGACATACAAGGAGGGCATGCTTTCAAGCGTCGGTACGCTTGTAACAATCGAGCTAACGCGATTCTCAAAACTCCATTGGTGCGCTACACCTCCAAGTTTAGCTTTTAGTGATAAATCATGCTTGGGTACAAATATCGCTGCGTCAACCTCCTTATCCCGATCATGTAATGTAGAAGCGGCTGCCTTCATGGCGTCTACATGTCCGGCATGAATAGGAGCAAACGTGCCCGTATACACCAATACTACCCCATTCCCGTCGACCGGAAAGTTCGCGGCCTGTGATAAGCACTCAACTGTCATTTCAATAATTATAGGCTACATGCTAGCTAATGTATAGAAAGCACGAACCACCACTAACAACACCGCTGGATATAACAAAAAGACGCCGTTAAGCGCCTCTTTGTCGGTAGTAAATGAGATGTGCGTCTCCGTAACTACGATTGTCCACCACAACAATTCCGTTTGGTTGCACCAGGCTCTCACTATTACCTGGTTTTGATAATACCATAAGCCCTGTAGGTTTGAGTAGTCCAAAAAGTCGTTCAATTGTGGATAAGTGCTGATTTATCTCGTAGTACGGGGGGTCAACAAAAATAATATCAAATTTCGCATCTGGATGATTAGAGATATACGACGCCATGCGTCCACGGTATAGTCTATAGCTATCATCGTCTTCTAATCCAAGCAGCTCGACATTACGACTAATAACCTTCTGTGCAAGTCGACTATACTCTACCGCTTCAACGGCCTCAGCGCCGCGACTGAGTGCTTCTAAGCCTATCGCACCTGTACCAGCGTAGGCATCGAGCACTGACGCGCCAGGCAGTTCTGACATCAGACCATTGAACATTGCACCACGGATACGCTCACCCATCGGGTGCGTCGTACGACCACGAGGGGCATCGAGCATGCGACCACCATACTTACCCGCTATGACACGGACCCTCATTTGGCTGCCTGCGACTTCAAAATAGCGCTATACCAGCCTGTACATACGGCTTTTATAATGAGCGGCACGAGCTCGTGCTTTGTTTCACGCGCAAGATGTCGTGTCCATCCCTTCTTTTGAAACTCTTCGTACATTCCCATGGAGTGAATATCGTGTAAGATATGCAAAAACAACTCACGAAACCCATGCTCCTTAAGTTGAGCAATGTCTCCTACGTCGAATTTATGAATACCGTCGAGTCGCGCACCCGACAATGTAGTAGCAACGCCAAGCTCAAAGCTGAAATGCGTTGTCATGACACCCTTAGCACCCCAGTACTCCCAGTTGTTTTTGATCTTATGCCGTGGGGTCTCGCCCGGAAGTACAATCTTCTCTTTGGTGGAAGTACGAGTCTCGATGCCCTCGCCCCGCAGCTGTTCGAGCTTTTCTTCAAGCGGGAAATGATGCGCGGGCGTAAGGCCGTCTGTGATAGCATGCGCCATCCATGCGGCTTCAAATGCAACTCTGGTGTAATTATCCGTCCGCAATGCTTCGGCCATATTTTCGATATGATCTTCTATCATTTCAAGTAGATTCGTGTCCAAGGGTTCATCTGGATTGATAAAGTGCCAAGGCTCATCTTGTGCAGGGCTTTTGCGCTTGATGCCATCTGGCCCGTTGAGGCCCTCGAAATGTACTATATCTCGATACAGCGGAAAATTAACCTCACTTGATATATGGGTTACGATATGACGCCTAGCAACTCTATCGATGCGCTGATGCACACCCATAAGTCGACCGGATTTATTTCGAAATGTTGTTCCTGAATACATGTTTAATTTAGAGTGGTAAGCCGCTGGTTTTTCTCCACCTGCGCTGCCAACTGTTTATATTGTACCAAATCATCGCCAGAAGCTAGAAATTCGCGTACCGCAATCTGCACACGAGCTATCAGCTTTGTGTCGCCAAGGCTTGCAACCTGCAGATTGAGTGCGCCGTGCTGAGAGCGGCCATAGATTTCACCAGGGCCACGCAACTGCAAGTCTACCTCTGCGAGGTAAAAGCCATCTTGCGACTTTTCGATCTCCCGCAGTCGAGCCGATGGCTTGGCACTATCACTCATTACGAGAAAACAATAACTCTGGTGGCTACTGCGACCTACACGTCCGCGCAGCTGATGCAGTTGACTGAGACCGAATCTATCAGCGTTTTCAATAATCATCACGGTTGCATTTGGTACATTCACTCCGACTTCGACTACCGTAGTACTCACAAGTATGTCGAGCTCGCCATCAGCAAAAAGCTGCATCACCGCTTCTTTGTCAGTCGGGGCTAATTTGCCATGCAGGAGCCCTACGCGTCGATGATGAAAAATAGTACTTTTTAGCTTTTTATGTTCAGCTTCGACGCTTTTCACATCGTTTTCTGGGTCTTCGTCGATGAGACTGCAGATAATGTACGCCTGACGACCTTTGCTAATCTCGACATCTACTTGTGCGTAGAGTTTTTCAGTGTTCGTCGGTGCCCATATTTTCGTCTCGATCGGTTTTCGACCCGCAGGTAGCTCGTCGAGCACCGACACGTCAAGCTCACCATATACGGTTAATGCTAAGCTACGCGGTATCGTCGTCGCTGTCATGGCAAGTAAATGCGGCATGCGCGCTGACTTCTCCAATAGAGCTTGGCGCTGCGCAACGCCAAACCGATGTTGCTCGTCGATCACCACAAACCCGAGCTTGTGGTAGACGACCTTATTCTGTATCAACGCATGCGTACCAATAACAACATCTACCTCACCAGATTCTATGCGCGCTAGAAGCGCTGCGCGCGCCTTACCTTTGACGCTTCCAGTTAATAAGCCAACTTCTATGTCGAATGGTGCAAGTAGCACACGCAGTGTCTCGGCGTGCTGTGAGGCTAATATTTCTGTTGGAGCCATGAGCGCAGACTGATAGCCGGCTTGGGCGGCTTGTCGTGCAGCGAACCCCGCCACCACCGTCTTTCCAGAGCCTACATCGCCCTGCAACAGCCGGTTCATGGGTATTTCGGATTCAAAGTCTTGAATAACTTGCCAAGCAGCCCTTCTTTGCGCGTCGGTCAGTGCGAAGGGTAATTCATTCACGAAATTCTTCGCAGCAGTGACATCGAATGGTATCTTCCAGCCAGCTAATCGTGTATTAGCCTGCTTGTTCAGCTGGCTCGCAAGGAGCAATTGGAATAACTCCTCAAACCCTACGCGTTCTTTTGCTTCGGCAATTACTTGCTGAGAACTTGGAAAATGTAATGCCATCAGTGACTGCGAGTTACTCATCAATCCCTGTGACTCTATTACTTTCGCGGGTAATGTTTCGCCTAGCATAGTGATTGTCGGCCGAAGACTTGCAACCAATTTTTTCATCAATTGCGGCTTAACGCCTTTGATCGAGCGATACACTGGTACAATTTTTTCACCCGTCTGCTGTTCGAGGACTTTCGCTTGTTCGACCGCGGGATTAGTCAGCTGGTATCTATTGTAGCTAAACTCGAAGGTACCAGTGAACATGTATCGCTCATCTGTCTTGAGCTGCGTTGCACGATATGGCTGGTTGAACCACACCGCCTTAATCTTGCTCGTATCGTCAACCAATGTAGCCGTGGTAATACGCATGCCGCGCCTCACTGTACGGGTTTCTATAGACTCTACTGTGGCTATCACAGTAGCTTTGCCTGGTCGTAAATCAGCAATAGCGCTCTGCTGAGTATAGTCATCGTAGGCTCTCGGCAAATAATGTATGAGATCTTTCACCGTGCGAAGCCCGACGCGGCGAAAAGATTCGTCGACTTTTTCACCGACCCCATCAAGCTCACGCAGCGGCAAGGACAGGTTCATTATGCCGTAAGAATTTGCGCTTTCAGCTGAGCCATAAACTCATCGAGAGTCGCTTTTAGCGTATCGTACGCATCATTCGCTTCCTCGCTTGTGCTCGCGGAGGTAGCTTCATACCACTGCACATACAGCTTGATTTTCGGTTCGGTACCACTTGGACGCACCGTAACCCGGCGTCTCACGTCACCAAGTTCGAACACGAGTACGTTACCTTTTATGCAGTCTATGTCAGTCACATTGCCAGAGCCACTCTCTTTTCGCTGCAACGTAGTATAATCTTGTACCGCAGAAACAGTATGACCCGCAAGAGACTCGGGTGTCACGGTTTTTAGCTCACTCATGAGTCGTTGCATAGCTTCAAATCCATCGGCACCCGGAAACTGCACGTCTACCAGCGCTTCTTCATATATGCCATGCTCAACAAATAACTCTAGCAGGCGAGTATATAGTGTTTTGCCAGATCGCTTCAGTTCGGCAGCAGCCTCAGCAAGAGTGAGCGCGCCCGACGCGCCATCTTTGTCACGAGCATAGGTTCCCTTGAGCAACCCGTAGCTTTCCTCGCCGCCAAGCACAAAGACTTCCCCGCTATCTTGCTTTTGTGCAAGTAACTCGCCGATGTACTTAAACCCGACAAGCAAGTTGCCATACAGTGTCACTTTGTAACTATCCGCGAGTGCCTGCAGCAAATCGGTTGTGACGATAGTTTTAGCGAGATAATGCTGCGACGTGAGCTGCCTCTGTTCATTAAGCTTACGGAGCACATAATCCGCCGCGAGAGCCGTCGCTTGATTGCCATTAAGATACACGGGCATACCGTCGTGCATCACTACAACACCTACTCTATCTGCATCGGGGTCGTTTGTAATGACAATGTCACCCTGCTCAGCTATCATTTTTTCTACAGCCATTTCGTTGGCACTGATTTCCTGAGGGTTTGGCTTACCGCTAGGGATAGTAGGAAAGCTGCCATCTGGCACCATTTGTTCATCCACAAGACTGATGTCCGTAAATCCTGCTCGCTTCAAGACCGGCAATACATTTGTCTGCCCTGTGCCATGCAGTGGTGAGTATATGATTTTTAAATCTCTCGCTTGGCCCACCGCCTCATGTGCAGCTGCGGAAACATACGCCTCGTCGACGTCGTCACCAATGATGACGATATCACCAGCTGAAACCGCCTCGTCGAAATCTACCGATTCGATGATATGGATTTCGGCGGCTTTCGCAAGTACACCTTTATCGTGTGGGCTCACCAACTGGCCGCCATCACTCCAGTACGCTTTAAAACCGTTGTCTGCAGGCGGGTTGTGACTTGCGCTGATGACGATACCGGCGACAGCACCGAGATGACGTACAGCAAAACTCAATTCTGGTGTTGAGCGAAAACTATCGAATATGTAAGTCTTAAACCCATTGGCTGCACATACCTCTGCGGCAATACGGCTTAACTCTGGCGAGCTTAGTCGCGTGTCGCACGCGATCACAATGCCCTTCTCGCGAGCCGCTTCATCGAACTCGGCCGCATACAGACATAATGCCTGCGTACTTTCGCCTATAGTCACACGGTTGATGCGATTTGAACCAAGACCCACTGTACCCCTACGTCCTGCGGTGCCGAATTCTAAAACCTTAAAGAAACTGTCCTCTAGCTCTTTCCAACGCTCCTCTTGTATCAGTTGCTCGAGCTCGGCTACATACTGTGCGTACTTTGGTTCATGCAGCCAAAGCGAAATGTTATCGTACGCTGCTGCGGATACATGCCGCCTCAACAGTTCAGTGTCGATCGTCATACTACCTCCGGAAATTAGGTTTAACTCTTTTTAGTATACCAAGAACTTGTCGCTTTTTACCAACCAGCACTGCCGCTAAGGCTGTACTCAAAGGTATCGCAAAGATGATGCCAATGCTCGAAACGACGGTGCGCACTACCTCTATAGCAATATATTCATAATTCAAATTAAGTAAACCTTGCTCACGTGTAGAAACCGATTGCGACAGGATGAGAATCGTCGGTAGCGCCACACCCACATAAGCGAGCGCCAAGGTATTCACGAGTGCACTAAGATGTTCGCGCCCTACCGACATACCTCGAGTAAATAACTCTCTCCAGCTCGCTCGCGGCTTTAATTTTTGTAGCTCGTCCACAGCCGCAACTTGTGTCGTCACGACATCATCAAGCACACCGAGCGTCGCGATGATAATTCCGCCTATCAAAATACCGTACATATCAACTGATCGCGCCGCGCCTATTCCAAGTAGGCTCGATGTCTCGTCATAAATACCTGTCAGGCTGGTATACCACCCCGCAAATACCGCAAACAAAACTACGCAGCCCAGCACCGTGTAGATACTCAACAACGAAATAACAGTACGCCAGCGCAGCGCGTGCGCCACGAGTATGGATATAGTCGCGATGGCAAACGCTGCGATACACGACACAACCAGTGCACTATGGCCGGCCAAAACTTGTGGTATAAGATAGCCTGCTACCACTGCAATACTAATACCTAAGCCGATCACACTCAGTGCCCCCTGCCTACCTCCTATGATTACGACCAGCACAATCATCGCCGCAACAAGTGCTATGAGCGCAGGCATACGCCACACGTCGGTAACAGTGCTTGCCTCGTCCACCTGCGTCTGCTCAGGAATAAGTACAACGCTTCCGACGCGAGGCTGGTCGTTATAGAATCTTACCTCTACACGCTGATTGACCTGTTCGCCGTCAAGTATACGTGCTTGGCCGGAATCCCCAGAAAGCTTCGTCACCTCCGCACGCACAAATGAACCGTATGTCTGCTCTTCTACCGCGAAAGGAGTCTCAGAACTCGCGCGGTACGGCGTGAGCCAAGCCGCTAGACACGCCGCTACAATCAGCACGACCACGATTGCTCCTATTGTAAAGCTTTGCCTAAAAAGCCATTGGCGTATATCGAGAAGTTTATCCGACATTTACACTACCAAAATAAATGTATTTTTGCCTTTTTTCACAAGGCTTACTGTATCGATGACAGTATCTTCTTGAATTTTTTCACCATTTACAGAGAGTGCCCCTCCAGAGATAAGTCGACGCGCCTGACCCTTGCTGTCGGACACCTGTGCGCTCACGAGTATATCAGTCACCGCATTGCCGAGCGATGCAGTTGGAAGTTCGGCTTTGAGTATCTCAACAACGGAACTATTCGATGCATCAAATAGCTCGCTGCCGAATAGCACCGCCGTAGCTTGCCGCGCCGCGAGGGCGCGCTCTTCGCCGTGCACAAGCTTTGTTACCTCCCATGCCAGTGCTTTTTGCGCAACACGCAGATGAGGCGCAGCTTGCTGTTCTGCCGCAACGCGCTCTATCTCCTCTTTAGTGAGTAACGTATATACCTTCATATACTCGATCACCCCTTCATCATCGACGTTGAGCCAAAATTGGTAGAACTTATATGGACTGGTGAGTTCTGGGTCTAGCCAAACAGTACCGCCCTCGGTCTTACCAAACTTACGCCCAGTTGCCCGGTTTATGATGAGTGGCGCGCTCAGTACATGCGCTTCCCCACCCTCAATGCGACGCACCATATCAACACCAGCGATAGAGTTGCCCCACTGGTCTGCTCCGCACACCTGGAGCGTCACGCCATGCTCACGGTAAAGATGCAAAAAGTCGTAACCCTGTATCAAAGAATAGCTAAACTCGGCGTAACTGATGCCGCTTCCGCCCTCGCCGAGGCGCGTTTGGATAAATTCTCGTCCGAGCATCATACTCATGGGTACGTGTTTACCGACCTCACGGAGAAACGACAAATAATTAATATTCTTGAACCAGTCAAAGTTGTCAACAATCTCAATATCAAGACCGTCGAACACCTGTGTGTACTGGCGGGCGATTTCGGCTTTGTTGCCAGTGATTTCATCCACCGCCTTAAGATCACGCTCGTCAAGCTTACCGTCAGGATCGCCAATCATGCCAGTCGCACCACCAATGAGCAAATAGACCTTGTGTCCGTGCTTGGCCATATGCTGCAGCATCATAGCACTTGCCAGATTGCCGATTTGCATACCATGTCCACTTGGATCTACGCCAAAATACAATTTGCGAGGCTCAGCATCCAACGCAGTGATGTCGTTAAATGTCGTTTGGTTTACGAACCCTCGCCATGTAAGTTCCTCTGAAAGTGTCACGGTATTCCCTCGGTTTTTATCGTTTATGTATATCAACATTAATTGTAGCAGAAATAAAGATTTTATCGGCGCGATTGTTTGCTATAATGGAACGTAATACTGCTTATGGGAAAGACTGGATTGTGACGAAGAAATCACCACGCAAGATGAGTCTCTATGCGAATTTGTCGCATAAACACAAGACGAAAAAAGATCTAAAAGCACGCAAACGCGCAGAATATTTAGCAACCCTGCCGAAACATCCTATCAAGCGAACGCTTTACCGCATGCATCCTCGTCGCGTAGCGAACTATTGGTTTAGTCGCAAAGGTGGCATGATGGCGCTCAAGATCACTGGGGTGATGGTGCTTTTGGGTGTGCTCACGGTAGGTTCACTCTTCGCCTATTACAGACGTGACCTTGCGTATATTCGACCAAGCGAGATCGATAAGCGCGTCCAGACAACAGTCACACGATATCTCGATCGCAATAACCAACCTCTCTGGGAAGATAAGGGCGATGGCAACTATAAACAGGTTATAAAAAGCGACCAAATCAACGAGTACGTGAAAGAGGCAACTATTGCCATTGAAGATAGAGATTTTTATACGCACCATGGCGTCAGTCCGACTGGTCTTGTGCGCGCGGCATTCAACAATGCCAGCGGAGGTAGTACGCAGGGTGGCTCGACACTCACTCAGCAATTAGTCAAACAGGTTTTCTTTGCCGACGAAGCGCAAGAGCGTGGCCTCGGAGGCATTCCTCGCAAAATAAAAGAGGTCATACTCGCGATCGAAGTTGAGCGCATGTATGACAAAGATCAAATACTGACACTTTACCTAAATGAGTCGCCCTACGGCGGACGTCGCAACGGAGTAGAAAGTGCAGCGCAAACATATTTTGGCAAGACGACAAAGAAGTTAGACCTTAGCGAGGCTGCACTTCTTGCCGCAATTCCAAATCAACCAGGCTTGTACGACCCTTACAACGAAGCTGGCCACGAAGCACTCATCGCTCGTCAACACAAAGTACTCGATGCTATGCTCGATACTGGCAAAATATCACAAGATGAACTAGAGAAAGCGAAAAAAATCGACATACTCGCATCCATAAAGCCGGTCGTTGAAAGCGGCGAGAACATCAAGGCTCCGCATTTCGTATTAGAAGTTCGTAAGCAACTCGAGGCAGAGCTAGGCAAGGCAACGGTCGGTCGCGGCGGACTCACCGTTAAGACAACACTAGACCTTCGCGCACAAGAAGCGGCAGAGCGTGCAGTTGCCACAGGAGCAGGCATGCTTCCTGGGTATGGAGCAGACAACATTTCACTGTCTTCGGTCGATACAAAATCAGGTCAAGTTATTGCGATGGTCGGTAGTATCAACTACCAGCAAGAGGGCTATGGACAACAGAACAGCGCAACATCGCCATTAGAGCCTGGCTCGAGCATAAAGCCAATCTCAGACTTCACGCCGCTATTCAAACAACGTGAAGGTATTAACTACGCACCGGGATCTATCTTGCGCGACGAAAACATAGACTCGCTCTATTGTGCAGGATCCGTGACTAGCTGTACCGTTCAAAACTATACTAGCCAGACATACGGCAATGTCACCATTCGACAATCACTCGCAGGCTCGCTAAACCGTCCTGCCGTCAAAGCAATGCACATCGCAGGAATAGAAGATGCCCTCGCCACTACTCGTGCGCTTGGCGACCTCTCCTACTGTACCGACAACAATAACGCTGGTCTATCTGCAGCAATCGGCGGTGGATGCACGGTGCGACAAGTAGAACACACCAACGCCTACGCGTCGCTCGCTCGAGGAGGCGCATACAAACCGATCAGCTACGTGCTAGAGGTCCGCAATTCATCAAACGAAGTCTTGAAAAAATGGGAAGATCCGAAACCAAAGCAAGTAGTAGACCCTCAAGTTGCCTATATGATATCGAGTATCTTGAGTGACGCACAGGCTCGTACCATCACGTTCGGATCACAGGCGTTCGGATTTGGCTTCGTCGTGCCAAATGTATGGACCGCATCCAAGACAGGAACAACTGAAAACGGTAGCGGACAAGCTAAAGACTCTTGGCTGATGAATTATTCTCCAGCTGTAGCCACGGGTGTATGGATGGGTAACCACGATGGACGCCCACTCACCTCAAGCGACAACAGCGTAGTGCGACGTGTATCGCACGACTACACGGAAGCTGTGCATACGCAGGTATACCAACCCGACGGCACATGGCAACCGAACCAACAAGTCGACCGTCCGGAAGGTATCAAGGATATGGTGGTAAATGGACGCCGTGATATTTATCCATCATGGTTCGATCAGAACGCTGGGCGAACAAGTGAAAAACTGACATTTGACAAAGTATCAAAGAAAAAAGCTATCGACTGTACTCCCGATGCAGCACGCATAGAGCTGGATGTGCTCAAGACAACAGACCCTATCACAAAGCAGCCTGCGTACATCGCGCCAGACGGGTACGACGCCTCGAAAGATGACGATATACACAGGTGTGAAGATGTAAAGCCATCAGTAAATGTCACCGTTGGCGACTCAGACGGCAATCAAGTCGAAATAATCGCCAACGTAACGCAAGGTACTCATGCGCTCAGCGTTCTCAGAATACAAGTTGGAGGTAATCTTGTAGCAGAAGTTCCTGTCGGCGGCAGCGGAAGCTACAGTACAACCGCTACCGTAAACGGATCCCAGAACATCACCGCTACCGTTGAAGATCAAGCATTATACACTGGCAGTGGTGCGCGTGAGTTTAAGCCCGAGGACGACTAGCGCTTAGCGCGCTAAAAAATACACACCATGCGGTGTGTATTTTTTATTGTAACGATTGCTTATTGCTTATTGATAAGATCCATCAGTGAATCTTCATTTGTTTTACGCGTATTGCCGCGCTCGCGCGAAGGCTTCTTACTCACCCTAGGCTGCTTGGCTGTGGCAGGAGCACTTGACGTTGTAGTGGTGGTTGGCTTATGCTCACTCACTACGGTCACCGCAGGCTCAGCCGGCGTAGTGGGGGCTTTGCGGCCAGTCGTCTTGCGACCGATGAGACGCCGTACGGGCTGCTTGTCTAGTTTCTTTGCACTACTTGTACTTGCACCAGACCTAGTTCCAGCAAGTCGAGCAAACATCATCTTGCCTGCGTCTGTCTGCAAAAGTCGAATGAACTCGACTTCTTTTTTGCTACCAACAAACTTGGAGGCATTCTCGACTACAACCATAGTGCCATCATCGAGATATCCAACACCCTGATGACTATCTTGCCCATGTGTCACAAGGTCGATAACCAGTCGTTCGCCTGGCATATGTACCGACCGTATATTCTTCGCAAGCTCATTGATATTAAGCACTGCGATACCTTCTACTTGCGCAACCTTATTGAGGTTGAAATCGATAGTACAGATACTTGCATGATGCTTTTTAGCTAGCTCGATTAAACGCTCATCGACGCCCTCTAGTGCAGCACCGTCTTGCTGAATCCGTACCGAAATTGTTTCGATACTCTGCAGTTCACGTGCCAAATCCATGCCTTTTCGCGCTTTGAGGCGCTTGTCGTTATCTGAGCCATCGGCAAGTGTTTGCAGCTCACGTAACACACTGCGAGGTATTACGAGCTCGCCTGGGATAAATCCAGCGTGAGCAATCGCAAGTATACGCCCGTCAATCAGTACCGATGTATCTACATAAATACTTTGACGCGCCACACGACTTTCCTTGAGCACTAGACGATATGACAGATAACTCGTCTGTGCGAGCACAATAAGTGCAATTATTATGATAATATAATCCATATTTCTCCTACTTTTGCAGGTACTCGACCAATGCCGAGCGCATATCTGCAACTTCTTTTATAAATACATTTGGCTTATACTGCGCTGGTGCGAGCGCATGCGTAAAGCCTAGTTTTTTCGATTCAGCGATGCGCTTGTCGACACCTTTTGCCGAACGAACCTCTCCGCCCAGTCCAACTTCGCCAAACACAACAGTGCCCTTTGCAAGTTTGCGGCCAGCTGCCGCGCTGGCAATCGCCATACATACCGCCAAGTCTGCAGCCGGGTCACTCAATTTCATGCCGCCAACGACATTGATATAGACATCTTTGTCAGATAATTTCAACTTAGTGCGTCTCTCTAGCACTGCGATCAAAAGATTGAGACGGTTGAGATCGAACCCTGAGGCTGTACGCTTAGGATACCCGAAACTTGTCGGGTTGACAAGCGCCTGAATCTCTACCAGTAGTGGTCGATTACCCTCGAGCGTTGCGAGTACGACCGATCCATCTTCGTCGCGGCGCTCAGCAAGCAGTGCAGCCGATGGGTTTTCGACTACCCTCAGACCTTTTTCATCCATTTCAAAGATTGCCGCTTCATTGGTTGAACCGTAACGGTTCTTGACAGCTCGCACAAGCTTGAATCCGCCATATCTATCTCCCTCAAATTGCAACACGACATCTACCAAGTGTTCAAGCACTTTTGGCCCAGCAATAGACCCTTCTTTCGTCACGTGCCCAACCAATATCACTGCTGCGCCTGTCTCTTTGGCAGCACGAATCACTACGTTACTACTGTTAGTAATCTGGCTGACCGTTCCGGGTGCAGAGCTTATCTCTGCGAGACTCAATGTTTGAATTGAGTCGATGACGATTAGCTGATATTTGCCACTTCGAATAGTCGCAGCGATGTCATCTGCGCTCGTAGAAGACACGAATCCCAGCTGCTCTTCTCCGTGTGCACCGAGACGCTCCGCTCGCTGCTTGACCTGGTGCGCTGACTCTTCTCCGCTCGCGTACAGTACGCTATGGCTTTTCGCAATATGCGCCGAAACCTGTAACAAAAGAGTACTCTTGCCCATGCCTGGCTGACCAGCGAGCAGTGTCACACCTCCAGGGAGCACACCACCACCTAAGACCGTATCTAGATCAGCGATACCCGTCGCCAAGCGCCCTATACGCTCTTCAGGGTCGATTGAGCCTAGTGTCTGTGCAGCCAGCACAGATCCACTGGCGCTACTGCGGTCGACTGCCGACTTACCCGCTTGCACAGGTGCTTGCTCGACAAGCGTATTCCATTCACCGCAGTTCTCGCAGCGCCCCATCCATTTTGAATATGTCGCTGCGCACTGTTGACACACGAATTGTTGTTTTGGCTTTGCCATATACTGTCAGTATACCCTACTTAGATACTTGGCGCAGGAGCCAAACTACTATCGAGTGAGCGCGTCAAGCTGTTTGATTCGTCAACCGTCTTGTTGTACGACAGTCTTTTTGACTCATAGTTTGCTATTTTTACATCTATCTCTTCTCGTCTCTGCTTCAGCTCTTCGACACGCGACAATAGCGCGTCACGCGCGGCCTGAAATTCTGCTTCCGTTGTATAGACACCTGCATCCGCCTGCGTATTAAACCTTTCGATATCGGTGTTGAGCGACGATATGTCTGTGTTATACCGGTCTGAAGCGGTATTAATATCGTCAGACAGTGTCTCGAGCTCTGTCCTGAGCTGCTCAGAGTCTTGCTGGAGTTCTTCAAATTTAGAATTATACGAACCGTGCAGCGCAACAACTTTCTGCCTATCATCGAAGTACTGGCTAAAATGCGCCTCAAGCTCAGGACTTATATCTGTTACTTCTGTTGCAATGATAGAGTGCAGTTCATTGTTGTGCTCGCCGGGTTCTGTTCTTGCATAGTACGCCATCCTCTCTTTCAGCGCGTCGTCACCAGACTCAGCAAGGATGTTCTGGTATTCCGCGTCAAGTAATGTATTGATGGTTGATTGTTCATTTTCTGACATACGCTCATATGCGGCATGGAGCATTTCGTGCGCAGCTGTCACTTCTTTGATGCCAGCGAGCCGCTCGTCCGCAATATCGTAGATAAATATCCTCATGCCGCTATAACACCCCAAGATTGCGCTACTCTCTTCTTGACGCTTGCACTCTTGGTTAAAACTGGACGCATCGCTCAGTGCAGGCCGAGAAGCATAAAAATAGAATTTCCCCTTCTCGCCCATACCCGAATCGGTCACCAGCTGTTCAATATTTTTTGTTGGCGAATACTGCCATACGACGATCTGATCAATTACATATTGACGATTAAGTACGAGCCAGCCGGCCACTGCTATGAATAGTATCGTCGCAACAAGACTTACTATTGCCGACGTACTACCGCTATTTCGACGCGTGCTCGTAATCACCTGCTACCACCACTTTTCCTTGCTTTGTACTTGCCGTTACTATAGCACCTTTTGCAAATGCACCACTTATTACTCCTTCGGCGATCTCGTGCTCTAACTCATCCTCTAGAACACGCCGCAGTGGACGTGCGCCGTTATCACGGTCGTACCCGTGGTCTATAAGTAGGCGCTTTGCCGCCGGCTTCACAATCAAAGCAACACCTTTTTTGACCAATCGCTCCTTGAGCTCATCTATCAGGCGGTCGAATATCTTGGACACCTCTTTACGTGTCAGTGCGCGGAAAGTAATGATACCATCAAAACGATTGATAAGTTCTGGTCGCATGAAATCAGCCAGCGCTTCACGAGCTGAAGCAGCATTGCGTGCGTGCAATTGGTCGAGTTCGTTTTCGTCTTGCTTAGTTTTCAAGTCGAACCCAAGTGTTGCCTCGCGTCGCATCGCTTCTGCGCCCAAGTTGCTAGTGAGTATTATCACCGTGTTTGTGAAATCAACCGTGCGACCAGATGCGTCGGTCAACTTGCCGTCTTCGAGTAGTTGCAGTAGCATGTGAAACACCGAAGGGTGTGCCTTCTCGATTTCATCAAAAAGTACCACACTGTATGGCTGGCGTCGTATTTTGTCGGTCAAATGACCGCCATCTTCGTAGCCAACATAGCCCGCGGGCGCACCAAGTAGTCGCGAGGTGTTATGCTTTTCGGCAAACTCACTCATATCTATCTTAATGAGCGCTTCGTCGCTGCCAAATACCTCACGAGCTATCACTCGCGCAAGTTCGGTCTTACCCACTCCGGTCGGGCCCATGAATACAAACGAGCCTATCGGTCGCTTATCAGTGCCAACCCCACTACGACTGCGGCGAATCGCACGCGCCACTTTGGTGACTGCCTCGTTTTGACCGATGACTTGCTTGGACAAATGTTTTTCAAGTTGTGATAGAATCCTGGCTTCGTTCTTCTGCACTCTGGTAGCGGGTATACCCGTCATTACCGATACAGCGCGCGCAGCGTCATCACTTAGTAGCTTGACGGGCGATTTCTTTTCAGCCTCTTCGCGTAGCTCTTTTACCTGTGACTGTAGTTGGCTAATGCGGGTTTTATAAAGCGCAGCACGTTCATACTCTTCGCTAGCCACAGCCTCTTCCATCTTCTCATTCAGCTGCTTTAGCTCTCTGGTATAATCACGAATCTTGCTTGGCTTCTTGCCATGTTTTACCCGTATGAGTGCTGCCGCTTCGTCTATCACATCGATAGCCTTGTCTGGCATGAATCTATCTTTAATATAGCGATCAGCCATGTGCACGGCGTCTTCGATCACCTCGTCGCTCATACTCACCCCATGGTGCTTTTCGTAGTATGGCCTAAGACCCTTCACAATAGCGATAGTGTCGCGGATACTCGGCTCTGGCACCTTTATCGTCTGAAAACGTCGCTCAAGTGCTGAATCCTTTTCTATGTGTCGACGATACTCATCAAGCGTTGTTGCGCCGATAAGCCGCATCTCGCCGCGTGCAAGCGCCGGCTTGAGTAAGTTTGCGGCATCGAGCGCACCCTCCGCTGCTCCGGCACCGACGAGCAGGTGCAACTCGTCTATGAATACGATTGAGTGCTGCTGCTCTTTGAGTGCAGCAACGACCTTTTTCAATCTATCTTCGAATTCACCACGGTATTTTGTACCTGCTATCATAGCCGCAAGATCGAGCTGTACAATCCTCTTATCGAGCAAATGGTCCGGGACATCTTCAGTAGCGATCCTCTGTGCAAGCCCCTCTACAATCGCCGTTTTACCGACTCCTGGTTCGCCTATTAGGACTGGGTTGTTTTTTGTACGGCGGCTTAGTATCGTCACCATGCGTTCTACCTGCGCATCGCGGCCTATCACCGGATCCAGAGTACCAGCTCGCGCTTTTGCCGTAAGGTCAACACCAAACGTATCAAGGATACTCGGTTTACGGCGCTGCTTTTCCGTCTCAATGACAATATCTTGTGATTCCAGATTGTTTTGTCGAGTGAAAAACGATTCCAAGTCGCCTGTCACCGCTTCTACATCAACACCCATATCGGCGAGTAATACTGTCGCGCGGGCATTTTGTTGATTTAAAATGCTGTAGAGGATATGCTCGGTACCAAGTGAATCTTGGTTATACTCTTGGGCAACTTGCCAGCTCATCCGCAGCGTAACCTTGGCCGTTTCGCTCAAAGTATTCACGCCAACATGCACTGCCTGTACGACCGGCTTCAGCCCTAGTGCAACCTCGGCCTTATCAAGCGTCACTCCTGCATCGGCTAACACTTTTGCGCCGACACTCGAACCCTGCGCTAATACACCAAGCAGCAGATGTTCCGTACCGATAAATTTACTACCGTAGCCACGAGCAATAGAGTCTGCATGATACAGGCTAGTGCGGGCGTTGTCCGTTAAGTGAGCGACAAACTCTGCAAATTCATCAGACATAATGTTTCCTCCGTGTTGTAACCGCAAGTGTGCTACTTCACATTATACGATAATCTATACATCTAAGTATACATGCTTTCTGGCACTCGAGTCAAGCGAGTGCCAACTAAGTATCTTTTACATGCTCCGGATGCAATTCCTCTAATAGATATGTCCCGTCCGACTGTCGGTCGAACTCAACATGGAAGTGTTGCTGGAAGTAATCTCCGTTTTGCACAATACGATAATCAATATATGCTTCGTCATCGTTATCGTGCGAAGCCACAGGACCACTATAGATTTGTACCTGCCTTCCCTGAGTAGGCTCAAGCCGATAATTCATCGGTGTCGCTCGCCCCATAATGCGAAAGTTACGCATTTCTACAGCAAACGGCGCATCGTTCTGCAGCCATACATGCGTCGTCATATTTGATCCGTTACGTCGAGAGACGAGTCGAGTCACGCGAACCTCTGGTATCACCTTATTACCGTCTTTACGTGTGGTATCCGCGAGGTGGGCTTGTTGCGGGGCACTCGAACTAGCAGACTGCTGACCCGAAGTATTCTCGTCAAATATCGGCTCACCTTTTGCCATCTTTCCCATAAAATCAAATATTCCCATACATCTATTATAACAAAACCGCCCCTAAGCGGAGCGGTTTTGTACGATTCTAGATGATGAGCCTTGGATTACTCGTCCGAACCTTCAAGTGCATCGAGCAGGCTATCTTCGATGTTCTTCTTCGATTTAGGCTCTGTGGGTGTCACCTCTTTCGCTTCGATATCCAGCTCATAACCACTCAATTGGCTTGCCAGGCGAACGTTTTGTCCACCGCGACCGATTGCAATTGACTGCTGATCTTCCGCTACATACACTTTCACTCGCTTATCAGTTTCGTCGATATCAAGACCAACGACTTCCGCAGGACTCAGTGCATTGCGGATATACATATCGATATTTTCGTCGTAAGGTACGATATCTATCTTTTCTTGGTCGCCGACCTCGTTCATCACAGCTTGGACGCGAGTTCCGTGACCACCGACGAATGTACCGACAGCATCAACACCTGGTACAGTACTTGCTACTGCAATCTTAGTACGACGGCCTGCTTCACGAGCAATACCCTTTATCTCAACTGCGCCCGTTTCCATCTCTGGCACTTCCTGGCGGAACAGATATTCGATAAACGCTTCATTGCCTCGAGAAAGGATCAATTGAGGCCCGCGGTTATCGCGCTCAATATCTTTGATGAACACTTTAATTCGTGCACCAACACTGTAGAACTCGCCCTGGATCTGTTCGCTATACGGCAAAATACCCGTGGCCTTACCGAGCTCTACACGCACAACTCGTGGCTCTACGCGCTGCACGACTCCAGTCACTACTGTACCGATCTTGTCTTCATATTCTTCGAGGACGATTTCACGCTCTGCTTCACGCAGGCGTTGCAACACTACTTGTTTGGCGGTTTGTGCGGCAACACGACCAAATTTCGTCACCTCAAACATCTCTTCGACTTCATCGCCGACGACCGCGCCTGCTTTGTATTTTTGTGCCTCTTCAACGTCAAGTTCGATCGCATCGTTGATAGGGTCTTCGACGACTTCACGTACGACGTACACTTTTGCTGTTCCTTCTACTGTATTGAGCTCGGCGCGTACATTTTGTTCGCGCTCACCATTATCACGACGCCATGCGGCTGCAATTGATTGCTCGATGACACTCATGACAGTCTCTTCTGGTAGGTTTTTCTCTTCTGCGATAGTTCGAACCGCAAGAAGCAGTTGTTTAAGATTAATATCTTCCATGTATATAAAACTCCTTTGTTTAGCTATGAAAAAATCCGACCTGCTGGCCGGAGTTGTACTTCTCTATAGTACGCGTTCGACATAGCTTTGTCAAATACCAAAGCAACGACCCGGCGTTACTTGCCTATGTTTATTTATTGCCACAAGCGTGATACCATAACTATAAAAGAAATTAGCAACACTCTAGGAGGTGGGACTCAATGCACAAACCATATATATTGGCGATTGGCGACATCGTGACAGATGCATTTATTAAGCTCAAGGACGATGAAGCTGAAGTTACCACAGACGAGCACGGCAATAAAAAACTCATTCTTCCGTTTGGCACTAAACCACCGTACGATCATGTTGATATCGTGCAGGCAGTCGGTCCATCACCGAATGCGGCCGTAGCCTTCTCTCGTCTCGGCGCCAACTCTGGGCTCATGGCATATATGGGTGACGATACCCCCGGCCAAGATATGCTCGTCTACCTCAAAGAGCAGCACGTTGATACATCAACTATCTCAATCGCTGAGGGAGTTAAGTCAAATTACTGGTATGTCCTCCGATACGGTGCAGAACGAACCATCTTAGTTAAGAATGAGAAGTACAACTACGTCTGGCAAGAACCAAGTGAGGTTCCCGACTGGATATATCTCAGTGCCCTCGACGGCGCTTCGTGGCAGCTCCATATAGAACTCCTCGAATATCTTGGCAAACACCCCGACACCAAGCTTGTGTTCCAGCCCGGAACATTCCATTTCAAGTGGGGTGCCGAAAAACTGGCAGAGGTATATGCACGTTCATATATGGTATGCATGAACAAAGAAGAGGCTGCTGACGTGACTGGACGTGATTTGGAAAATCTCGAAGACTTGTTTGACGGTCTCCATAACCTCGGGCCAGAAGTGGTAGTCATCACCGATGGACCAAACGGCTCATACGCTTCAGATGGCAAGAAGATCATCTCTATCCCCAACTATCCAGACCCTAAGCCGCCACTCGACAGGACGGGAGCCGGTGATGCATTTGCTTCAACCATAACAACCGCGCTCGCTCAGGGTGAGAGCCTTGAGACCGCCCTTAGCTGGGCACCTATCAACAGCATGAATGTGTGTCAGCATCTTGGCGCCCAGGCAGGCCTACTAAGTAAGGATGACATCTTGCAGCTTCTTGCAGACGCTCCAGCAGAATATATCCCCACTGTCATATCTGGCTCTTCGGAGCAGTCACCCGAAGAAATTGCGCAATCGCTTGTTGAGAACCCGAAGGGAATCTTTGCAGCTGATGAAAGCGGTGGCAGTATCCACAAACGATTCGAACAATACGGTATCGACGACAGCGAAGAGGTTCGTCGCACATACCGACAGCTTTTCTTTACCTCACCTGGTATCGAGGACCACCTCAGCGGCGTTATTCTATTCGACGAAACAGCACGGCAAAAAGCTGACGACGGCACACCGTTTCCGGAGCTCTTACAATCACGTGGTATTATCCCTGGTGTAAAAGTCGACAAAGGCATCGTGCCACTACCGGGCTTTGAGGGCGAAGGAGTCACCAGCGGACTCGACGGGCTACCAGAGCGACTCGCCGAATATTACGCTATGGGCATTCGCTTTGCAAAATGGAGAGCAGCATTTACCGTAACCGATACTCTGCCGAGCGATGCGGCAATTGCAGCAAACGTGCATGCTCTTGCCCGCTACGCGCTCGATTGTCAAAACGCCGGCATCGTGCCGATTGTTGAACCAGAGATTGTTCATGAAGGTGATTGCACTATAGAGCGCGCCAAAGCTGTAAGCGCTCGTGTGCTCGATGCACTGTTTGAAGAGCTTGCACTCCTTGGCGTACATCGAAAAGCAATGCTACTCAAGACTAGTATGGTACTGGCTGGCAGCAAGCAGCCTCAGTCATCGCCCGAAGCAGTTGCGACGGCCACGGTAGACGTCTTCTCTCACCATGTTCCACACGACCTCGCAGGGATCGTATTCTTGTCAGGTGGCCAAGAACCACTGCAGGCTACGAATAACCTGCAAGCTATCACCAACAAGGGTGCGCAGGCCTGGCCAATCACATTTAGCTATTCACGCGCACTACAAGAGCCCGTTATCCAAGCATGGAGTGGCAAGTCCGAGAACCTGTCACATGCACAGGACCTGTTTAAAAAACTCGTCCAAGCCAATAGTAACGCGACTATTCAGCAAGATTCTATTAAAACAATATTCTAGTCATTCATAACGAGAAGGGCGACCGCTTCGCTAGTGCGGTTATTATGCACGAACACAGTCAGCTCATTGTGTGACGAAGTCACCTCGACAAGGTTTATACCTCGATTTGCGAGAATTTGTAGCACATACGCACACACTCCTGGAACCGGTAAGTGCCCTATCCGCAGTTTTACAGTAATACCTACGATATCCCTTGAGGTTACAGTCCCTTGGAGGGCTGTCTCGAGTTCATCGATTACTTCGGTACGTCCGATCAACGCCGTATACCATAAACCTCGCGTGTAGACCATGTATTCATTTTGCTCGTGCAATCTCTTCGCCGCAGTAAAGAACTGATCCATACTCGTCTCAGATTGAGGAATAGTCAAAACCCCCAGCCCAGACTGCACCGAAACCTCCCCTAAGTACGCGCTGTAATCTACAGCGTCTTGGTCAGTCAAGGTTTTTGCTACCCTATTGAGCGCAATAGTAATAGCCTCTACTGATACGCGCTCGCCCACATCATGCTCGATGTCAGACTTAATACGCCGCGCAAGCGATGAGTAGTTGATGATACCATGGCGCATATGTAGCGCGTACGACGGATTTCTCTGTACCCAGCTGCGGACTCTATCGGTGACAGTTATCATATCTGATCAATTCTAAACAATTAATACTAATATTGATCATAATAAATATATTTTTGTCATATGTCAATATAGCGCACTATACTTCGTACCATGACAACAGAAAGAATTCACACCAGGCTCGCTACGCCGACGATATACCTGCAATTCGCGGTATGTATGACACACTCAAACAGTTTCAAAGCTATCCCGCATTTCGTTCGAAAGCATTTCATAAGGCAATAGCCCACATTATCGAAAACTCCAGTGGCAACGAGCAGATATTCGTTGCCACAACCCCTGACAAAACACCCGTCGGCATGGCGCATATGGGGCGAGTATTCTCACTTAACCCCGAAAGCAGACGTTCTGCATTCGAACTCACACACCTGTACGCAGACGAAAGCCAGAGCTACACATCGCCGATACAACTCGTAGATCACGTCGCGCGTTCTATCATATACGGCGCGCGTTCACGCCGCAACGGCGCGTCAGCTTCTTTATCAATCGATAGCGCCGACACAAATAGTTTCGACGCGCTACTTACGCGCTACCGCTACAACGGAGGCGTTAATAGAATTCGCTACACAGACCAAGACCTACGCGCCATGGGCTCCAGAGCAATCGAACGTGAGTTCCAGCCAGACGCATTTACTGAACCGGAATTTGTTGACCCGGACAACGTCGTAGTACCGTTTCCATCGCCAGCTTTTCAGCAGACGTGACCCAGAGAGAATAGGCTTGCTTTACCGCAATCTGCCGGGCAACGTACTGGCAGCGAAACGACTTGTTTGCCGGTAGCCACGTGGCCGCGTCTCCGTCGCTTTTTTGCTGATTTGCCGCGCCGTCGACAGCCACAAGATTAAGCGGATCATTCGCAAACGAACGCCGCTGCTCGCTCGACAGCAGCTGAGCGCCAGTTTGCCACGCATTACTCAGTGCTACAACATGATCGATCTGCACATCATCGCTCGTTGTCTTGCCCCTAGTAAACTCAATCTGTGCACCCGTGTATGGATCTTGTAGTGTACCACTCACCACCCTGCAGTTGTCATCCGTCTGAGTGTCATCTAGATCGCGCCGCAATATAATATTGCGAAGATCGCACTCAGCTAGCCTACCCCATCCGCTACTAAATTCCCCACGCTCGTAGCCCGTTTTCGGTGCGCGTCCTTTTACCGTAAGTTCGTCAAGGATACTCCGTGCGGTCGGAGCGGCCAAATCTTCTCGCTCACGAGGAACATCAGTCGTCTTGGTCGGCTCATGCGTTATGAACAATTCATCTTGAGCCATATCGTACGCTAACGAAGATAGACTCACGATTGCCACAACAAGGAGTACAACGAGTCGGCGAACTTTGCGGTTTGGTTTCATACACTCCTATTTAACTTTGTTACAATGGGTATATGCAAACTTTTTCTCATCTACTCGACTCATTCGTACCCGAACACTATGATTTATCACTGACCCTTGATCGCGCTGCCCGTGCCTTTCACGGCACGGTGAGTGTCGCTGGCTACGTGCACGGTACACATATAGCCCTCCACGCAAAAGAACTCGACATCACTTCAGCCACTATCGATGGGCAAGCCGCACACTGGGAGCATAAAGACAATGACGAGCTACGCATTACGAGCGACTCTACATCCGCTGGTGAGCATATCGTCGTGATTCAATTTTCCGGCACAATAACCGATGCGATGCATGGGCTGTACCCTTGCTACTTCGAGGTTGAAGGCGAGAAGAAGGAGTTACTAGCTACTCAATTCGAGAGTCACCATGCGCGCGAGGTATTTCCTTGTGTTGACGAACCTGCCGCTAAAGCAACGTTCGACCTGGCACTCACTACTGAAAATAATGTGTCGGTACTTGGCAATATGCCTGTTGAGTGGCAACGAAATGAAGCCGAAGGTCTAGTGACCAAGTTTCAAACAAGCCCAAAAATGAGTAGTTACTTGCTTGCATTTGTTGTAGGTGATCTTCAAAAAAAATCTGCCACTACGAAAGACGGCGTCGAAGTGAATGTCTGGGCAACACGCGCGCAACCCGCTGCGTCGCTGGACTTCCCTCTCGATATAGCCGTGCGCAGTATTGAGTTTTACAACGACTACTTTGGCACATCCTACCCCCTGCCGAAAGCTGACCATGTCGCATTACCCGACTTTAGCTCCGGAGCTATGGAAAACTGGGGACTTATCACTTACCGTGAAATGGCGTTACTTGCAGATCCGCGTACCACGAGCATCTCAAGTCGCCAATACATTGCGACGGTCATCGCTCACGAGCTTGCGCACCAGTGGTTTGGCAATCTTGTCACTATGAAGTGGTGGAATGACCTTTGGCTTAATGAGAGCTTTGCAACCCTGATGGAGTATGTGGCGGTCGATGCGCTACATCCAGAATGGAATATTTGGCTAGATTTTGCGACACACGAGTCTATTGCGGCACTGCGACGCGACGCACTCGATGGCGTGCAGGCGGTGCAAGTAGAGGTCAATCATCCAGACGAAATCAGCACCTTATTCGATCCAGCAATCGTCTATGCAAAGGGAGCTCGCTTACTCCGCATGGTGCAGCACTTTGTTGGAGAAGATGCGTTCCAGCGCGGTCTTGCACAGTATTTCAAAGACTATGCATACGACAACACGGTCGGAGATAACCTCTGGCAGGCGCTTTCAGATGCGAGCGGACAAAACATTGTCGAGATGATGAATACGTGGACCTCTCAAGCTGGCTACCCTGTAGTACACGCCTCTCTTTCAGATACTACGGTTACACTGTCGCAGGAGCAATTCTTTATTGGCAACCGCTCAGACACAGGCGCACGCTGGCCTATACCACTCAACTCCACGGCCGACTCAGCACCCGAGCTACTGAGTGACGAGGAAACATCTTTTACAGTGCCTTCCGATGCGACCTTCACATTAAATGCTGGCGACACCGCGCACTTCATTACTCATTACGATACAGCGCTTTTTTCACGAATCCTTTCCTCAGTCGAGGACAATTCTCTCGATAGTCTTTCTAAAATTCAATTTTTGCACGAAGCAACCCTTCTCGCACGCGGTGGCATACTTGCGTCCGATCAACTACTGCCATTGCTAAGCGCCTACAGGAACGAAACGAGCGAGCCTGTCTGGAGTATCATGTCTCTTGCGCTCGGAGAACTCAAAAAGTTCGTGCAAGACGATACCGAAGCAGAACAAAAGTTACGCCGCTTCTCAAAAGATATTTCATCAACACTCTACAAAGAGCTCGGCTGGCATCCGCAGGAAGGCGAGTCCGAGGAAAGAACTAAGCTTCGCGGCACCATCATAGGGCTTACACTGTACGGGGAAGACACCGAGGCTATTGCAACAGCGCAATCAATCTATGAAACTACCCCTCTGGAAGAGATCGATCCTGAGCTTCGAGCGCTCGTCATCAGTTCCGTTGCACGCTATGGAGACGGCCAAGAGGTCGATTCATTGCTTGAACGTTATCGCAGCACTTCGAGTGCAGAGCTCAAACAAGACATAGCCATTGGCATCACCAGTACGCGTGTAGCCGAAAAAATCGATCTACTCCTCACGTCAATCAAAAACACCGACATCATCAAACCTCAAGACGTAGCCCGTTGGTTCGTATACTTAGTGCGCGGGCGCGAATCACGAACGCAAGCATGGCAATGGATGCGCGACAACTGGCAGTGGATTGAACAGACCTTTGGAGGAGATAAAAGTTACGACGACTACCCTCGCTATAGCGCAGGTGGCCTCACTACCCCACAACAGCTTGATGAGTACAAGGAGTTCTTTATACCAAAGCAAGACATTCCTGTGTTGACACGAGCTATACAACTTGGTATTGGTGAGATCGAAGGCAAGGTTGAGTTGATTGCACGCGATCAACCTGCCGTCATCGCTGCGCTCAAGCAGTTATGACACCCTACGCTAAACGGATTCGATACACAGCTCAACCATAAGGTGGTGAGCTGGTGAGGGAGATGGCCGATACTACAAGCTGAGTATCTACAATTTTATAAGTATGTGCGAACAGCTTCACAGCAAAACGCATCTGATTGAGCCTTATTGGCGTAATAGCTTCTAATCCACCACCCCGGTTGGGTTGTCAGCGGTATTTCACCTCGATAAAGTACAGGACACCGTCTTTTCGCGAAACTATGTCGACTTCACAGTATTCCGTTTTCTAGTTGTGTTACACACTCTTATAGCCAAGTCGAATAAGATGATCAGTTGCCGCGTTCTCTGCTTCGTCGCCAATTCACGTAGTAGTATCTGTACCCTTTACACTAACTACTCCCTTACCCTGTCCATAGGTGGACAACGGTGAATCGTTACGGTATTTCGCCAATGGCGCAAAGCTCAATCGATGCAGTGGCGTCACCCCTCTACTATCGATCGCGGCTCTATGGGCGGCGGTGCCGTACCCGACATGGCTACTGAAGTTATATCCATAGTATAACTCGTCTTGCTGCGCCATATAGGTGTCACGCGCCACTTTAGCGATGATAGATGCCGCACTCACACTTGGTACAAGAAGATCAGCTTTTTTCATTGTCGTCACATACTGACCTTTTGACGTAGCTGCAAGAAAGTTAATTGTTCCGTCAATGATAATCTCATTATACGGCGCTTTCACTTGTTCAACAGCTCGCTTTGTTGCGAGCACCAACGCACCACTTAGTCCGATATCGTCGATCTCATGCGCATGCACCCAGCCGAGCCCATAGCCGCTCGCTTTTTCACGAATCTCAATATCAAGTGCATCACGTCGTTTTCTCGAAAGCTTTTTACTATCCGTCAGACCATCGATCTCACAACCACCAAGCACTACTGCACCTACGACAAGTGGCCCTGCCCAAGGTCCTCGTCCGACTTCATCAATACCAAGCATCATATACCTCTATTGTAGTACAGCGCACGCAAGCAACCTAAGTTCTCAGCAATTGCAATAAAAACATCCTCTGAACGAGGATGTTTTATGACTAAACTAGATACCCGAGAGGATGTTTAGGCTTTAGCTTCTTCAGTGGCAGGTTCTTCGGCTTTTGGAGCTTCGGCAACCGTATTGATAGCCTCGCGGTCAAATTTGACAGCCTTGAGGCGAGCGCTTTTACCGCTTCGATCACGTAGGAAGCTCAAGTAGTTTCGTCGCACCTTGCTGCGGCGTGTTACTTCTACCTTATCAACCAGTGGGCTGTGTAGCATGAAGCTTTTCTCAACACCGATACCGCTAGTAATTTTACGTACAGTAATACGACTCGTGTGCGAATCTTTGTTGTCTGTACGGATAACAACGCCTTCGAAAACCTGAATACGTTCCTTGCTACCTTCTTTAATTTTTTGGTGCACACGTACCGTGTCACCACTACGAACATCGACAACAGCGTGTTTTTTCTGTTCGTCGTTCACTTTCTTGATTAGTGCAAAACTCATATGTCTCTCGCTTTACTATTTTATAACTACAATCAACTACCAACTATAGCATAGCTTCGCTATATTTCCAAGTCGTCACGTAGCTTATATAGATCGATTCACTTCTTCTAGTGTCGTCTCTCCGCGAAGTGCCGCCAACACACCAGCCTGTATGAGAGTAATCATACCATTTTCACGGGCTACTTTTTCGATAGATTCGGTATGCACGTCTATCACGTCGCCGCGAAGGAACTTTTGGATCTCTGGGTTCACGACCATCTGCTCCATGACAGGCACACGACCTTTAAATCCAAACGGTACTTCTGGTGTTGCCACAGGTTTCCAAAGCTTGAATGTATCAAGGTCTGGCACATTGGGCGTGTCGGCAGGTATGCCTTCTAGGGTCTTCTTGACCCATGTGCGAGTCGCTTCGTCTGGCTCGTATTCTTCCTTGCTCTCATCCCAGAGCCTACGCACGAGGCGCTGTGCAATTAGTAGGCGCACGGCCGAGCTGAATATAGGGTTCTGCCCAATCATATCAATCATGCGACTAAATGCCGCTGAAGTAGAGTTCGCGTGAAATGAACTGAGCACTAGATGGCCAGTAATAGACGCCTGTATCGCCGTCTTTGCCGTTTCCTGGTCACGGATCTCACCAACCATCACAACATCAGGGTCGAGGCGCAATACAGAGCGTAGACCATCGGCAAAATGATGACCGGCAGTTGTGTCGATCGGTATTTGGGTAATACCCGGAATGGTATTCTCAACTGGGTCTTCCAGTGTGATGATCTTGCGGTCGTCGCTGTTCAGCGCGTTCAAAATACTATACAAAGTCGTGGACTTACCACTACCAGTAGGCCCCACCATGAGTAACATACCTCTCGGATGGCCAACAATTTCTTTGATTTCTTTCATTTCTTTTTCGGCAATACCCAGGAAATCAAGATTGAGTTGCGCCGTATCAAAGTTAAAGAGTCGCATCACCACGTCCTGACCATACAGCGTCGGTACAGCCTCGATACGCAGATTCAAGAGGTGTGTAGCCCCATCGCGCGTCACTTCTTTGTTCATGTGCCCAGATTGCGGTGTTGTAGCGGCAGTCGAAATATTTGCCCGAGAACTCAGTGCGGCCATGAGCACACGATACCGATCTTTTTCAAGGTTCGCTACAGAGTGTAGCGCACCATCGATACGCATGCGAATACGAATAAATGTGCGCTGATTTTCTATATGAATGTCGGAGGCGCCTAGCTTATCTGCTTGGTCTATCAAATAGTCGAATACAAGATCTGTACCCACTGAGTTAAGTGTTTGAGATACCGAAGCGATAGTTTCACTGTCGCCCGCCTTGGCAATCTCGATATCATCATAGATCACTTCTTTCGGAGGGTCAAAACGATTCATCAACACCTTGTAGCCAGACTGGCTAATCAGCAAAAACTGCACACTCCTGCCATCTTCAACATACTCACTTTCTATCTTCTTGATGATAGATTGCGGGGTGATACTCGTCACGCCAAAACGAGTTTGAGTACTTTCATCTCCTTTGACAAGCGGCACCATCTTGTTCATGTGCATCTCTTTTATAGAGATCACATCCATAGCAAGTGGCAAATTAAGTTCTATCTCACGAGTATCTAAATATTGCAGGCCAAGAATCGCCGAACGCTTTTGCGTTGATTTTTCGTCGTGATCACGACGCGTTTCTTGAATTTTTTTCTCGTCCATTGCTATTACTATAGCATAAAATGCTTATGCTGAAGATGAGATATCGTGGTCTTCAACCTGCAAACGAGGAATCGTCAACTCGGCAACTCCCGACTCGTCAGAAATTGACTCTCTAGGAACCCACAGTACGCCTCTTGGCCCTCCCGAGTATTCGACTAGTCGACGGTCACCAAAGTCATCGTACTGATATATAGTCTTCGTACCTTTACCGTAATATTCTTTCATATTTTCTGGAATCTGTACCTTCACAGGATACATCGATACCTCTTCTGCGGTGAATCTTGTAGTATTGCAACCACTACTGTCTTGTGTGTGAACAAAGTCTCTATACAATAAGCCGCTCAGTTGCATCGAGTAGGCCGTAGCCCCGTCTTCGCCACCCCCATCCGACAAAAACACGCCCTGACTTGTATGTAATGAGATCGGCAGCGTAGCAGGAGGGTCTATTTCATCTCGCGATAATACCCGCGTAAGTGTCACCTCCAACGCTAGACGGTCTCTGTCGGAAATCTCTGGTAAGCCTAGGTCGCTCACCGACTCCCATGGATATAAATGCGGCGCCCACATTTGCTCAAAACCCCTGGATTGATCTTGAGACACATACGCGAACATAGCTCCATAATCATCACGCTCTTTTGGTTTTACACCCTTGCCTTTAACTCTCAATATCCATTGCCCAAGATCTTGAGACGTGATCACCTTCGGTGTGACCGTCATATCTCCGCGCTCATCGAAACGCGCTCCATCAAATAACGCTATAGGCTCAAACCGCGGCACAATTACGTAATCGTGCTGCCGTTGACCATACCTACCATCGCTATCTCGGTAGGTTTCTTCGTATACAACTGGCTTTTTATGCTCTGACATCTTATGATTGATAATACGGCCAACTAAGGTACGCTGCAAGCACAATCCGTATGCCTCAAAGAAAGATTATCCTCATTGCCCATAATATCCGCTCTACACACAATGTAGGGGCTTTTTTGCGCACCTGTGATGGATTCGGTGTCGAAAAGCTGATATTTAGCGGGTACACTCCCTACCCTACGCTCGAAGATGATACGAGGTTACCGCATTTTGCCGATAAGATTACGCGCCAAATTCACAAAACCGCTCTTGGTGCCGAAACAACCGTTCCGTTCGAACAACACGAACTACCGCCAATCGCGCAACTTCAGGCAGACGGATATGCGATCGTCGGCTTAGAGCAAGACGAGCGATCGGTACTACTACCAGATTATCGGCCAACAGAAAAAGTTGCATTATTTCTTGGCAATGAAATTGACGGCATCTACCCAGAATACCGCGATCAGTGCGATACACTTATTGAGATCCCCATGGAGGGCCAGAAAGAGTCGTTCAACGTCAGTGTGGCAGCGGGAATCGCCCTGTACTACCTCGCATGTCACTAATACAGCTACCTACTTCAACACCACAGCATCTTCACCGAGTGATTTTACCAGTCGCCCCATCACGGCGCCATGCTCATCTATCTTGAACGGTAGCCGTATGGCTGATTTCTTCTCCACGCCAAGCACTAGTACCACCTCAGTTACGCCAGGAAACTCTTTGCAAATCGACTTAAGATTCATGAGAGCCTCGTGGTCTTCGGGATTCTTAATGTTGACGTAGAGCTTTCGCGTAGGTAGCGCGGCAACGGGGGTTGGCGTAGTGGGCTTAGGCTTTTCGGCCTCGGCGGCTGGTTGTTTTTTCGGTAATACCCCGCCGTTCTTATATGCCGTGCGTCGCTCCTTTTTGACCTGCGAACTCATCTTTGGTCCATCCATTTTACGACCAGTTGTTTGATACTCTTGTGCGTCTTTATCAGACAATACTACTATTTCGTCAGCAATCATTTTGCTTTCATTGCCGAGATTACCGTCGCGATCTCGCGCCGAGTTTTTACCAGATATCCTGACCACGGCATCTTGCACGAGCTTCGCGCCAACTAGCTCGTAGAGGTTCGGGAATATAATCACCTCACCTTCACCAAACTTATCTTCAAGACCAACAAACGCCATCTTTGTGCCGCTCTTGGTGACGATAGTCCGCACCGTACTCACGATACCGCCAACTGTCATGCGGCGACTGTCGTACTCTGGAACGAGCTGTGTCAGCGGCTGTGTTTGCTCTTCTAGATACGTGGCATACGGGTCGAGCGGATGCGCTGAGATATATAAGCCGAGCAACTCACGCTCCCACATAAGACGCTCTTTGTCAGTATGTCGCTGTGGTGCTTGCTGCAGCGTGACTGTCGGCTGTATACTTGCCGCAGAGTCACCCATTAAGCCAAACAGATCGGTCTGACCACTCGCAGCTTCTTTCTGCACTTTGCTCGCAAACGCTTGAATAGTCTCGAGATTATAGAGCAAGTCTGAGCGATCGTTAAATTCATCGAACCCGCCCGCTTTTATAAGCGATTCCCAGGCTTTTCGGTTAAACTTACCAGTACTCACGCGCTTCGCGAAATCTTCGATGCTGACAAATCTGTCCATGTCACGAGCGCGCAAGATCTCTTCTACAGCACCGACCCCGACCCCTTTTACGGCTGCCATGCCGAAACGAATCTGCTTTTTACCAGGAACCACAGCGAATTCCACAAACGATTCGTTGACGTTGGGGTTTAGTACTTCGATTCCCATATGCTTACATTCGTTCATCTCAATCGCGAGGCGCTCAGTGTCGTCTTGGTCGCTCGTCATAAGGGCGGCCATAAACGCGTCTGGGTAATGTGCCTTGAGGTATGCGGTCCAGTATGAGATCAAACCATAGCACGCGGCGTGTGATTTATTGAAACAGTAGTTTGCGAACTCCTCAAGCTGATCCCAGAACGTTTCAGCAACATCTTTGGTTGCACCGCCATGTTTGACAGCACCATCGACGAATTCCACCTTTACTTTACGCATCAAATCGATCTTTTTCTTACCCACAGCTTTTCGAAGTGTGTCCGCCTGACCGCCAGTAAACCCACACCATTCTTTAGATATCTGCATGAACTGCTCTTGGTATACTAAGATGCCGTAAGTATTTTTAAGTGAATTTTCCATACCACTATGCAGGTAGGTGATCTCTTCTTGACCATGCTTGCGCTTAATGAAGCTGTCGATAAATTGCATTGGTCCTGGTCGATACAGCGCCACCATCGCGATAATATCGTCGAAAACCGTAGGCTTCAGCTCACGCAGATATCGTTTCATGCCCGCGGACTCCAGCTGGAAGACACCCGTAGTGTCTCCGCGCTGAAACAGCTCGTAGGTTTTCTTGTCGTCGAGCGGAATAGTCGAGAGATTGATTTCAGTTTCATACACTTTTCGAATAATACGCAGTGCGTTGTTGATGATCGTTAAGTTCGATAGGCCTAAAAAGTCCATTTTGAGCAAACCGAGCTCTTCGACAGGCCCCATTGGAAACTGCGTCGCCACAACACCTTTTTGCGCCATTTCAAGCGGCACATAGTTTACGACAGCTTCAGGTGCAATCACTACGCCGGCCGCATGCACCCCATGTGAGCGCATAGTGCCTTCAAGGCGAATCGCGAAGTCAAACACTCGCTTGGCAGTTGGGTTCGATTCATACTCTTTCTTGAGATCTGCGTCTTCTTTAACACTTACTGCAAGAGGAATATGGCGCCCCTGTGCTGGTGGTGGGATTAATTTCGCGAGGCGATCGCTATCACCATATGGCACTTGCAGCACGCGCGCCACATCTCGCACGGCAGCGCGCGCGGCCATAGTACCAAACGTACCAATATTTGTTACCCGGTCGTGGCCGTATTTGTCGGCACAGTATTGGATGACCTCGCCTCGACGCGTGTCCTGAATATCGATGTCGATATCGGGCATAGAAACACGGTCTGGGTTGAGAAAACGTTCGAATAGCAAGTCATACTTCAACGGATCCAAATCGGTAATATTGAGTGCGTACGCGATAATAGAACCGGCAGCAGAGCCACGACCTGGCCCAAAGATGATACCCTGGTCTTTACCCCAATTAATGAAATCCTGCACTATCAAGAAATAACCGTTGTAGCCCATTTTGTCGAGCACGCCAAACTCCATGTCAAGTCGTTCTTTTTGCGCGTCACTGAGCAGTGCGCGAATATCGTCATTCTTCAGCGCAATCGCTTCTTCAGACGATTTATCGACATATCGCATCGCCATGCCTCGATAGACGAGTTGATCGAGGTACTCTTTTTCAGTCTGGCCATTGGGGGTTGGGAACTTTGGAATCAAGATTTTTCCTAATTCGATCTCCACATTACACCTATCAGCAATACGCCGTGTGTTTATAACGGCTTCTGGGTTTGTCCGACTCCAACGTTCGATAATTTCCGCAGGATCTGTCACATGTAGCTCAAAGTCTTTCAAGCTCATTCGTTTTTCGTCAGAAAGATATGAACCTGTACCAACACATAGCAGTATCTCATGCGCCTCTTGGTCACTATGGTCTAGATAGTGCCCGTCACTAGTAACAACACATGGTATGTCGAGCTCTTTTGATAATTTCTCTAGGTGTGCATTGATACCTACCTGTACATCCCAATTGCTCGGGCATTCTGGGTGACCATGATCTTGCATTTCGAGGTAGTACCTGTCGCCAAACACGGACTTGTACCACGAAGCGATGCGCTTCGCCTCTTCGTAATTGTCAAAGCGGAGTTGTTCACCAACCTCACCGCTCGCACAGGCACTTAAAATAATCAAACCTTCGTTGTACTGCTCGAGAAGTTCGTGATCGATACGCGGCTTATAATACATACCCTCAAGGTTCGCCTGAGTCGATAGCTTCATTAGATTCTGATAGCCGGTATTGTTCATCGCAAGTATGATCAAATGATAGCGCGCTTTGTCTTTCTGCGGGTCTCTATCGTGCCTGCTACGCGCAGCAACATATGCTTCCATACCTATGATGGGCTTTATCTCACCAGCAGTTGCAGTTTTATAAAACTCAATTGCACCGCTCATAGTTCCATGATCGGTTATAGCGATTGCCTCCATGCCGAGGTCTTTTACCCGCTCCACAAGTGCAGGAATCTTAGTCAGGCCGTCCAAAAGACTATGATGCGTGTGATTGTGCAGGTGCACGTAATCAGAAGGTGCCAATGCGCCCTTAACAGAGGTTAATGTGCTCTCTTCTACCGCTCCCATGTACCTCTTATTGTAGCATAGCAAAACAGCCCCGAGTAAACGGGACTGTTGTAGTTATTGTACATATCGACAAGCAATCTTAGCGATTTGCTTCTTTCTTGACTTCATCGTGCAATGAACGAGCTTTTTTCTCAGCTGCGTCGCGCAACTCTTTTGCTTTTGCGTCAAATTCACGTGCTTTTGCCTCTGCACTCGCACGTACATCATCAGCCGTATCAAGAGCCTGGTCTTTGAGCTCTTCAGCTTTGCGCCTGATATCTTCTCGCGTTTCTTTACCGCTTTTTGGAGCAGTCAAAATCCCTGCTACGATACCTGATACTGCACCGATTACTGCACCTAATGCTACCTTACTTCCTTTTGACATATAATTCTCCTTATCGTTTTTTACGAAACAATGTTTTTCTCAGTATACTCACTACTGTGAGTGGGTTGGTGAGTTTTGACACATTACCCGCAGCACTCTCCATCTTCGTCACAGTTCGCTCAGCCGTATCTGTGATATTTTTTATCTGTTGCGTCACACGAATGAGTAGTATCATGAGCACCACCGCTAGCACTAAAAAGATTGCGAGTGTAATACCGAGTATTATTACCAGTACACCCGAAGCTCCATCCATACTTATCCTTTCCGCTATTCTTATGTACTACTAGTATATCACGCGTCTATGTCGATACGCTCACGCAGGTAGGCTCGAAGCTCATCGCCATACTCGTCACTTTCCAGCGCAAGATCGACTACCGCCTTGATATACTTGAGCTGATTACCGGTGTCATGCCATACGCCGTCGATGATGCGACCGTACACTTCATCCTTTTGTGCAAGCTCATTAATACTGTCAGCGAGAGTAATCTCACCGTTTTTGTCTACCTTTTCGTCTGCGATAATTGGTAGAATATCGGGCGTCAGCAAGTACCCGCCGACAGATGCTAGGTTACTGGGTGCTGCCGCCTCACCAGGCTTTTCAATAAGTTGCGTAAGCTGGTACGCTCCGCCCGCGGCCTCTTCTTTGATAGCGGCCATGCCGTATTTATCGGCATCTTTCTTATCAACTTCGATAAGAGATATAACCGACTTTCCCGTCGCCTCGTACACATCAAGCAGCTGCTTGGCGCGAGGGACCTCACTGCGGAAGAAATCATCTGCGAAGAATACGAAAAATGGCTCATCGTCGTCGATCAAATGCTGTGCGTTTAGTACAGGGCGAGCATTGCCCTTGGGACTACCTTTTTGGCGGACATAGACAAAATTTGCAAGCTCTGCGACTGCTTTAATCTGGTCGGCTTTGTCATGTTTTCCTTTTTCGCGAAGCTCCGCCTCAAGTTCATCACTGCGATCGAAGTGGTCTTCAATAGCACGCTTCGTACTACCAGTGACGATAATTACTTCCGTCACTCCAGCCGACACGGCTTCTTCTACGATTAATTGAATAACCGGGCGATCGATAATTGGTAGCATTTCTTTCGGCATTGCTTTCGTCTGAGGCAAAAATCGTGTACCTAGTCCGGCTGCGCAAATAATTGCTTTGGTTGGTTTTTTCATGCTATATCCTCTCTACTATACTGATGTTCGATGAATGCTATGATATCCGGAAACGATGGATCGTAACCATCGTCTGTCTGTATTATAATTTGTGGCAACGTAAGTTCAAGGGGCTGATTCGTCTCACCAAGGTTATTTTCATGATAATTCGCCCTGGACTCGACATCCTCGTGACTCATATATGTACCTCGATCCGTGCGTGACAATTCTCTTGCGATATGTCTCGCGATAGGTTCGTGGCAGACAGTATGAACATTAACGATCTGTGCATGCTCGCGTAATTTGGCGATGATATCTCGCTCGGAATATGACTGTTGTAGTACTTGATCTACCACGAAGCTCACGTTAGCGCGCGCCATATGCAGTAGCAATGGCACAAACACTTCATGCAGCGATGCGTGGCGATCGTTTGGCGATCCTTTTGTTAAGCGCACTCCTGCGTGTACTAAATCGCTGGAGATATGCGGGAGATACAACTCCGCAGCTATTTTGCCAGCAAGCGTTGTTTTACCAGAGCCTGGTGCACCACTCACGTATACGATGAGCGGCTTGCGGGCGAAGACCTCCACTATAAGCGCTCTCGCAGCAGCTGCTGTGCAAGCGAAGGATTCGCCTGACCGCGTGACTTCTTCATCACTTGTCCGACCAAATAGCCGATAGCTTTGTCGTTGCCACTTCGAATATCTGCAACGACCTTGGCAGAAGCAGGATCGGCCAATACTTCGTCGACAACCGCTGCTATCGCATCAGTATCGCTGTTCTGCAACAAGCTTTTTGCTGCAGCAATAGCTCTCGGGTCGTGCTCTCCCGAATATAGCGCCTTGAATATCTCTTTTGCACCATTTGAGGATACCTCGGATTTTTGCACCATCTCAGCCAGAACAATCAACTCCTCGATAGACACATCGTCATGAATTGCTGCGACTTGCTCACCTGTCGTATTACTACCTAGTCCACTTGCAAACAAATTCGCAATGCGCACAGCTGCTTCATCACCAGCCTGGAGCTGGACTGCGTACACTAGCTCCGCATGACGGCGAACACTTAGCAACGTATTCACAACTGATGAATCAATCTTGAGGTGCTTCCAAGAGGCGCGATATGCGTGCGGCAATGCTGGCATGTCAGCCTGGATTGACGCCACCTCATCATTCGTAAGAACAATAGGAGGAATGTCTGGATCGGGCATATAGCGATAATCTTGCGCATCTTCCTTACTGCGCTGGCTGATAGTGAGCTGCTTTTCGTCATCCCAGCCCCTTGTTTCTTGCACGATCGATTCGCCTCGCTCTAATAGTTCGATCTGGCGAGTGAACTCATACTCAGCCGCACGCTCAACACTACGAAACGAATTCAAATTTTTTATTTCGGCTCGGGTACCAAGTGGTGCACCTTTTTTTGCCACAGAGATATTCACATCAAAACGCATGTTACCGTGATACAAGTCGCCACGTGTCACTTCTGCATATGTCATCAAAAGGTGCAGCTCTGTTGCATATGCGCGAGCTGCAGCCGCAGAATGAATATCCGGCTCAGACACAATTTCTATGAGTGGCGTTCCCGCACGATTAAGGTCGACCAAGCTGTAGGTGTCGTAGTGCGTAAGTTTGCCTGCATCCTCTTCCATATGGGCATGATGTATACGAACATCAATAGTTTCGCCACCTTCTACAGGAACAGTAATTTTACCGGGCCCAATGATAGGACGATACATCTGTGTAGTTTGGTAACCCTTGGGTAAGTCTGGATAGAAATAATGTTTTCGGTCAAAGTGACTCTCAAGCGCGACTTCACTGCCCAGTGCCTTACCAGCACGTACCGCCAACCGAACAGCCTCCCAGTTGAGTAGCGGTAGCATGCCAGGTAGTCCATAATCTATCGGTACAAGGTTAGTATTTGGCTCTGCCGAACGTGCGTCGTTGTTTGCACGGCTAAACAACTTAGTTTTTGTCGCAAGCTGCACGTGGCACTCTATGCCAATCGTCATCTCATATGTATCTAAAATATCTTTGCTTACCATATCAAATTGCTCCTACGTCTTTGAGTGCTTGTTTAAAACTTGCGAGCGCACGCCTCGTGGTGTCATAGCCGACGGCAACATCTTGCTCGTGCGCAATCTGGTTTCTCAGCTTATGTGCAGACCATGTTGCGTTGCGATTGGTGAGTCGAGGTGATGCAGCTTTGAGTCGTTCGCCCATCGTCTTACCTTTATAACCTGCTTCTTTCATAGCATAGTCTAGCAACTTATCGGCATTAAGTACCGATAGATGATAGCTCGCAGGCTGATCCTTTTTCAGCGAATGTTCAATCTGTAGCCACTTTGTACGATACTTCTCTTGATTGAGCGAAGAACCGCCCTTCGTATAGACAATAATCACCAGCACTATACCAGCTACTATCAATATAGCCGCAAAAAAGGCCAATAGCACAACGTTATTGTCCACGTTGAGCCTCTACGTCACGAGCAACCGCTAATATTTGCGCATCATCACGGCGCTTTCCGATAATCTGCAGACCAACCGGCAGTCCATTTTCAGTATTGCCAACTGGTACACTCACTGCAGGCAACCCCGCCAAACTCGGTGGTACCGTCATGACATCTTCCAGGTACATTTTTAGAGGATCATCAGTATTTTGACCGATCTTAAATGCAGGCTCCGGCGCAACAGGACCTATCAAGGCGTCGTAGTGCTCGAACAGGTTGTTAAATTCGCGAATAAGCAATGTACGTGCTTTTTGTGCCTTCTGATAGTAGGCGTCAAACGAGCCGCTCGATAACACAAAACTGCCTATAATGATGCGGCGTTTGTTCTCTGCTTCGAATCCAGCTTGTCGACTCATCTCATACACATCCTGCAAACTGCCATCATTTCCTTTTTGTGTACCATACCGTATGCCGTCGTACCTTGCCAAGTTACTACTGATTTCGGCTGGCACAACAATATAATAGATCGCAAGTGCATACTTGAGCATCGGCATACTGACTTCTTCTACTTCATACCCATTTGATTTTAATTTTTCAACAGCTCCAAGCACTCGTGCGCGCACCGTTTCGTCAATACCTTCGGCCATAAATTCTTTGATCAGACCAATCTTTTTGCCAGTAGGCTCCGCTTGCACCGCAAAGTAGTCTGGTAGTGTAGTCATGTCATGCGCATCTTGACCACTCAGAATGTCGAGAAGTAGCTCAGTATCCGGCACGGTCGCAGCGAGCACGCCAATCGTGTCGGTCCCACTTGCCATTGCAACTACACCATAACGGCTCACTGCCCCGTAGGTCGGCTTAATGCCAACTACACCGTTAAAGCTGGCCGGTTGCCGTATAGAGCCACCCGTATCTGTGCCGAGTGCAAACGGTACCATGCCTAATGCTACAGCCACTGCCGAACCTCCACTGGAGCCTCCTGCAACGCGAGCTGAATCGTGGGCATTCATCGTAACGCCATAGGCTGAATTTTCGGTGCTTCCACCATGAGCAAACGCATCAAGATTAACTTTTCCTATGCAAATTGCTCCTTCCGCCTCAAGCTTCTCGATAGCCGTAGCTTGCACGGGAGCATGAAAGTTTTCTAGAAAACGGCTTGCCGCTGTCGTTGTGCCGCCTAGTGTCAAAAAGTTATCTTTTGCCACAAATGGCACCCCAGCAAGTCGTCCGCTTACCGCACCTTCATCTACTTGTCGAGCACGCGCAAGTGCTCGTTCTTCATACAGACTGATAAATACATTGTGTGTATCTTTTCGCCCGCTCTCAAGCGCTTCACGGACAGCATACTCAGCGGAGTGCGCCTGTACTGTTTGCTTGTAGTGAGAAATAGTTTTCATGTTTATAACACCTTTGGAACCTTTACTTGACCAGCGATATTTCCGCCTTCAGATAACTCCACTAATGTCTCCCGACTTAGCTGCGTATCAGATACCTCGTCCACCCGAGAGCTATTCACAAGATCCATACCATAATAAGTGGCCGGTACGCCATCGGTATCAAGCTCATTTAGCTGCTCAAAGTACTGAAGTATATGTTCTATGTCGCTCGTTAAACGTTCCGCTTCATCGTCCGTAAGACGCAGAGCACTTAGCTGTGCCAACGAACGCACATCTTGCAAAGATATTTTTGTCATATATACATTGTAACGTAGATGTCGCGAAGATTAAACGCCCGTAGAAGATAGTTTTATGCTTGAGGCGGAGGCGTCTGACTATAGCCGCTTGGTGGCGGGGTGGACTGCTGAACTGGTGGCTGCGAAGAATTGCCGTACTGCTGCTGAGGTGGCTGTGGCGGATACTGCTGCTGGGGCTGCCATTGGGTTTGCTGAGGCACTTGTGTCGCCGGTGGTGCATATTGTTGAGGCTGCGGTCGCGATGAGATATCCTGATGCTGCCACTGCGCCGGGTCGATGTACTGCCCACCCGCCATTTCACCGTACTGCGTCTCAGCGTGCGGATGCACGAAAAGCTTCAGTGCGATTTTGAAAATAGCAAGTAACACAAGAATACCGAACGCTACCAGGGTCGCCACCTTGAGTGCCGCAACAACAGTGTTCATAGTCGATGTGTCGCTCGCAGAGCCGTACTGTGACTTACTGTATGCGGCAAATTTAGGCGCGAGTGAGTTCTGAGCATATAGGCTACTCGCGCGATCAAATAGCTGCGTTGCTTGACGATAGTTCCCCTTCACGAGCTCATCTATCGCCGAATGCCATACGTCAGATGACAGACTCACTGACTCAAGTGAAATATTGCGCGATTTTATGAGCGCGCTGATACCAGACGTATCACGTATCACCGTACTGCCAAAGCATTTTCTGTCTGGGCAGTTGAGGTTATTGTAGGTAGCCATGCCCGCGACGTCTCCTTGTTGATCAAGTGCAGGTGCGCCAGCAAATCCTGCGTGCGATGAGGTGGAGATAGAGCGAACTTTTTGGCCAGCCTCCGCGTTAAACGTTTCATTGATCGTTCCCGAGCGATACAGCGGGGTATCGCGAAACTGCGCTGAACCTAAGGCACCAAACGCATACATCGGCATACCCACTACATTGATGACGGCGTTTTCACCAACACCCTCGCCAGATAGACCAAGTTTTAGCGTCGGGTATGTTGCGCTTTTTTTCACTTTCAAGAGTGTCGTGTCCTCTTCAACAGGCTCGCCTTTAAAGATACTGTCTTGACTGACATCCGCTGAATATTGCTGGCCTTCTATGTCTGCTTCGACAACCGTGTCTGTCAAGGCAAAGGCCGAAGATCCATTACTATTTTGGTTCACCACGATTGGCTTGTCAGCCAACTGAACCGCATATGAATAGTTCTCAGCAGTAATCGCTATATCCTCAGGCGCAATACGAGTACTAATTGCATTTACCTTGTCTATAATATCTTGGTTGCGCTCTTCAACTCCCGCAATTAATGCATCTGCATCCGACTGCATCAGTACACGTGCTTCAACGAGATAATTCAAAACTCGCTCTAGTCGGACAGTCACTGCAGCAGAGTCTGGCGCGTTCGTGATATATGCGGCGATTGCTTCTTGCGGCTTCACCTGAGTAGCGCTTGCTGAAGTCGCTACAAGTCCATCGCGAGATATGAAGAAGCCAGAGCCAGCTTTATTGACGCAGGCACCAGTAAGAGTCGGGCCATCGCCCCCGTTCGGCAGCGACAGCTTAATATCTGCACAGTAAATTGTACCAACACGTACAACGGATGGTGCGCTTGTAGCCATGACTTTAAAGTTTTGCGTATCTTCTAGATATGGTTGCACCTTGCTTGCATCTCGCTTTGGAACAGAAGCCTGCACATCCTCTGCGTCACTAGCTTCCACCTGCTCATCAGCTTCACCATCGAGTGTCGCCGTATCTGGTTCACCCTCTTGACTCGCTACTTCTAACAACTCGGCATCGAGACCCTCATATGCAACGCTCGCGAGCACATTTTCTAGCTGCGGGACAACAGCAAAATTTGAGGCACGAATATTGTTTATACAGGCGACATACGGTCGGTCATTTTGCACGGTCATATAGCAGTCTTCTCGACGCTCAGTTTTCACCCCGTATAGATCATTCGTATGCGTAAATGAGACTTTCCGATAGTCCACATCGTTAATACTTTCAACTTCAGCATCAGACGCAGTCACCATTTTATCTTTTTCTCTTGCCGCGACAGTTTCTTTGACGAGCATATCGATCTTTGATAAGTCTGCATATGTCTTTTTGCTCGATAAACTATCCCAATACGATCCATTCGTGCTTGATGTAACACGAAGTTCAGGTGACTCAAGTGTCACTTCACTACGAGTTGCTTGGCTTGTTTCTACCGGCCTTACACGCATCACACTATACGGGCGAGCTTCGTCTAGGTCAGATGCGGAAAACGTCACATCTTCGGCAAACCCATAGCCTTCAAGCTCACGAGCATTGTATGAAACCTGTACACCAAGCTGTGAGCGTATAGTCCGTTCGGCTGGTGCTATATCGGCCGGCTCCAGCACAGCGGCCATCCCGGCCTGCGTCTTGCCTGTATCAGAGCTGGTCTTGCCCATCAATACAATGACAATCCAAGCAATGAGCGTAACTATAAAAATAGAGGCAGCCGCAATAATTGCCCATGTGACGTAGCCGCTTAGGCTCCTACGCTTTTTGACTGGAGCTGGCTGCATTGGCGATTGAGGGTAGTTTTGTTGTGGTTGCATAATCTATGCACTAGTGTAGCATATAATGCTACTGCTTTGCCCGAATTTCGGAGATGATATCTCGCAATTCAGCCGCTTTTTCAAAGTCAAGATTTGCACTCGCTTGGTTCATCTGCACAGTTAACTCTTTTTCAAGATTTTGGTACTCATCTTTTGGAATTTTCTTAAGGTCGAGTTTTGATTTTGTGTCTTCTTTTTGTGGAATAATTGCCCGCAGACCTTCATCGATCGCTTTATCAACACCAGTAGGGGTAATGCCGTGCGCTTCATTGTACGTGCGCTGGATCTTGCGACGGCGCTCGGTTTCATCTATTGCTGCCTGCATTGAGCGGGTAATACGGTCCCCATACATGATCACACTACCATCGACATGGCGCGCCGCACGACCGATAGTTTGAATAAGCGCACTTTCGCTGCGCAAAAACCCTTCTTTATCTGCATCCATAATAGCAACTAAGCTAACCTCTGGTAGGTCGAGACCTTCGCGAAGCAGATTGATACCGACAACCACGTCGTACACACCCAGTCGCAGATCGCGCAATATATCACCTCGCTCAAGTGTATCAATCTCGCTATGAAGGTACGCTGTCTTAATATTCAACTCGAGCAAGTACGCACTCAAGTCCTCCGCCATACGCTTCGTGAGTGTTGTCACGAGGACACGTTGATTTTTTTCTGTACGATCACGAATCTCTGCTACCAGGTCATCAACTTGGCCCTTGATCGGCTTAATGACAATAGGCGGGTCAAGCAAGCCAGTTGGACGGATTACCTGCTGAGCAGGCTCTGGACTATGTGCAAGTTCGTATTCGCTTGGTGTCGCCGAAACATATATCGCCTTATTGATATGTGTGTTGAATTCTTCAAATTTGAGTGGGCGATTATCTAGTGCACTTGGCAAGCGAAAACCATGCTCTACAAGGACTTCTTTTCGAGCACGGTCGCCATTGTACATGCCACGCACTTGCGGAAGAGTCTGGTGACTTTCATCCACGAGTAATAGCCAGTCATCAGGGAAGTAGTCTATTAGTGTCGCAGGCTGCTCACCAGGCTCTCGATTACTGAGGTAGCGACTATAGTTTTCGATGCCTTTTACAAAGCCTGTTTCTTCGAGCATTTCGATATCATATTTAGTACGCTGCGAGAGTCGCTGCGACTCGAGAAATTTGTCATGCTTATCGTACCACTCAATACGCTCGCTAAATTCTTTTTTAATGCCTTCGATCGCTATCGCCAGACGATCCTTTGGCGTGACATAGTGGCTACTTGGAAAAATAGTAACCTGTGCGGGCTCCGAAAGAATTTCACCTGTTAAAGAATCTATCTGAGTGATTCTGTCGACATCATCGCCAAAGAACTCTATACGATAGGCGGTATCATGGCCAGCGGGGTATACATCCACTACGTCACCTCGAACGCGAAACGTCCCGCGGTGGAAATCAACATCATTTCGCTGATACTGGATATCAGTCAATAGTCGTACAAATTTATCTTGTTGGCGACGCTCACCGCGCTTAACAGTGATCGACATTTGCTCATAGGCATCGGGCGAACCGATACCGTAAATACAACTTACACTTGCAACTATAATCACATCTCGTCTCGTAAGTAGCGCAGAAGTTGCCGCATGACGAAGTCTATCTATTTCTTCGTTAATAGCCGAATCTTTTTCGATGTATGTGTCGCTACTCGCGATATATGCTTCCGGCTGATAGTAATCAAAGTAGCTCACGAAGTAATGCACTTCGTTGTCCGGAAAGTATGTTTTGAACTCTGAGTATAGCTGTGCCGCCAATGTTTTATTGTGAGCCAGTACCAGCGTCGGCACTTGCTGCTGCTGGATAATATTGGCCATAGTGAACGTTTTGCCACTTCCGGTCACCCCCAGGAGGGTCTGCTCTCGCTCGCCAGCCTCAAGCCCTTTTACCAATTGAGCAATAGCCGTTGGCTGATCACCTGTTGGCTGATACTTTGTCTTGAGCTGAAATTTGTGACTCATAGACTCTTAGTATAGCACTGAGTCGCTAGCCTTGTCCTGCGCGCTTTGCGCTCACATGGCTATCTTCTGCGTCGTGGATGAAATCTGCGTATTTTTCATCGAGACGAGCGATCACTTTTTCGACAAGCGTCGCAGGATCCGTCTCGTATATAATATCCCTTGCGCCCGGCGCTTCGATGTTGTCAAGTAACGTTTTCGTATAGTCTGCAAGTCCGCCGCTACCAAGCAACACACCACACACTTTACGACTCTCAAGTGCCGTAGAAAGTTCATGAAGACTCCCCATGCGGCCACCCACAGTTATGATTGCGTCGCTACTGCGTACCAAATGCACATCTCGCCCTACATATTCCATACCGGTGAAATTGATATAATCAAATTCTTTCGTCGGTAGCCGGTACGTCGCGACGTGTTCACGAAATGAACTCGCTGGAGAAAATCCTATCGATACCCCTCTCTTGCCCTCAACACTCACGGCGCCCATCGCTGCATAGTGAGGCAACCCCACGGTTGCGCCAGTTGTCAACGTTTTTCCTCGTTTAGAAATTTCTTTACCAAGTTCGTACGCAAGATGATGCGACGCCTGAACTGTCTCTCCGCTCGCTGCGCCTGATACGCAAATCTGATACCTCATACTGTCTCCTTATGTGTTAATTGTATATGCCGCGTAATTGGCTCGAGCAACTCGGGATGAGCAGCCCACTCTGTATATCGTTTCACTATTTCACTGGCGAGTTTTTTGCGCAGGTGCAACAGACTACGAGTCTCAAATCGCCCCGCTTCGCTGTGATCGTGCGCGATATCTTGAGCATTTAACGAAACAACTTCTTTATCTATCACGAGGCCTACGAATGCCGTAGAATCATCGAGCATGTCTTCGTGAACGCGCAGTGCTTGGTACAGCTCTTTCGCGGTCACATCTCCTTCAAGCCCCAGCTCGCGTATCGTGCCGTGTGCAGCATGGAGTATATCGCCAACCAATTGTGCATCAATAGCCTGCTTACCGGTAGCCTTTTCTAAATCATCAAAAGATATTTCCAACATCTTATCCGAAGACCGCCCAAGCAATGTCATGAGTGCTCTCGACATTAGAAGGGCTTTTCCTCTATTGGCATATCATGCAGATCGGTATTTGTTCTCAGTATTCCGGCTTTTGCACCGAACTGGGTTACAACAGACGTCGAGTTTGCGCTTGCAAATAGTACAGAGTCACGAAGACTTTTACCAGCCGCCCACTGACTCAAGAATCCACTCGCGAATGCGTCTCCCGCACCTGTGCGGTCTACCACCGGCACATCCTCGTACATGCCTGCTGTCACGATAGTCTTACCATCACTTGCAATCACTCCACGAGGACCGTCACTTACAATAGTCACCGGCACATAGTGCAGCGCATGTCGTACGAGCTCTTCAAGCGATTCACCGTCTACAAGCATCTGCATCTCTTCTTTATTGACACACAGCACTTCGACGCTACTAAGAAGAGCTTTAAGTTTACTCGGCTCAGCCAGCTCTGGACCGGCAGGATTTAACATCACCTTTACGCCAGCTTCATCTGCTCGATCAACAATAATACGAAGTAAGTCTATACCTCCTAGCGCGAGCGATGTGGGGTACACCCAATCCACGTCAGCAATTGCATCAAGATCGATATCAACATCATGAGCATCGGTAGACACGCCTTTGTTATTAAGTATGGTTCGCTCGCCGTCTGTCGCAATCAAAATGTTCGAATATCCAGCCCGGTACTTGTCGCGGCGTACTACATGCGATGTGTCTACGCCCTCAGAATCGAGGTCGCGCAGAACAGTTTCCGAGGCGGGGTCATACCCAAGCGTCCACATATAGCTGCTGTGCAGACCTTGACGAGCCAGTGTAACCGCAACATTACTAGCGTTTCCCCCAGTGGCAAACACAATATCTTCTACTTCCATTTTTACACCGAGCGGAAGGTGTGTGTAGGCAACCTTACCCTCCATTTGCGGACTAAACTCGTCGCTTTTCAAGAACACATCTTGCGTTGCTTTGCCAATAGCCAATATTTTTGGTGTGTTCATCTATGTATTCCTTTTTGCTTGTGTTACGACGCCCATTTCTGAGCACAGTATATCATATCGCTTATACTTTTATCGGACCGTTGCAGTGAAGCGGCTTCTTATACTACAGCCTTGTCGGCACTACCAAATGCCTTAATCTTTTCTTCTACGACAGCCTGAACCGCACCGTACACTTCGGGCATGAGCTTGACGACAGCGTACTCATCCGGATTATCAGCAAGTACTTTTTCAAGAGTTTTACGAAATACATAGCGCATATCGCTATTGATATTTATCTTACTGACTCCTATGCGGGCAGCATCCTCAAAGTAGTGTAGTGGCGTGCCACTGCCGCCATGCAAGCTGATACCACAATCAATAGCACCGCGGATTCTCTCCAATAGCTCGAGATCGAGCTCTTTCGGCACAGGGTACTTTCCGTGCAGATTACCGATAGCAACTGCGAGTGTGTCTATTCCAGTTGCCCGAGTGAAGCTATATGCACTTTCCGGCGTACTGAATGTTTTTTTGATCTCTTCGTAGTCGATATCTTCATGATGCACATTACTACTACCGCCAAAATAGTGCGGCTCGCTTTCGATAAGTGCGCCCGTAAATTTTGCATACTCAACGACTTCTTTGGTTTTAGCTATAATCTCTTCTTCGCTCGCGTTGTGATCTGCCTGCGAAATATCAATATGTATAAACTCATAACCCGCATCTATTGCACGCTTACATGCGTCGACAGAAGGACTGTGGTCCAGGTTCAAATATACTTCAATGCCATATTCTTGCTTATAGTTATCAACCATATCACGAATGTTATGGAGTCCTATTGCCTTCACTTCGCCGTCGCTCACCTCAATAAGCACCGGTGAGTTTAACTTCTGCGCGGCAAGTGCAATAGCGATCATCGTCTCTTGATTGTCGACATTAAAGGCGCCGACTGCAAAGTGCTGTTGTTTTGAACGTTGATACAAGTGTCGCGCGCGCGTGGTATTGTCTCGTATCTGACTAATTGTTTGACCCATATTATCCTTCCCTGTGGTACTGCGGTGTTGCGTTGATAAATTCTTGAATAACAGGCGCCATCTTCTCTGCATTTAAGCCGAAGTAATCAAGGAGTTCATTTGGCTGTCCAGACTCACCAAAACGGTCGAGCATCCCTATGCGCTTGAGGGGGGTTGGTAGCTTCTCGCTTAGTAGCTCCGCTACTGCTCCGCCAAATCCAGCCGCAACTTGCGCCTCTTCTGCCGTCACAACGCGTCCTGTCTTGCGTGCGCTGGCCAGGATAACAGTTTCGTCGAGCGGCTTCACAGTCGGTACGTGCACAACCTCAGCAGATACGCCATGTTGCTCGAGCAGCTTGGCCGCCTTCAGTAGCTGAAAGGTCATAGTGCCAGTACCGCAAAGTGTTACGTCGTGGCCTTCACGTAGTAGGTATGCCTTGCCTATCTCAAACGGCGACTCTTCAGTACTAAATACCGGTGTTTTCTCGCGTGCAAGACGCAAATAGCTCGGATCACCATTTTGAGCGATTGCGAGAGTGGCTTTTTCAGCCTCGACACTATCACCCGGTACAACAACAACCATATGAGGTAGCACCCGCATCAAGGCGATATCTTCGAGCATTTGATGCGTCGCACCATCTGGCCCCACGCTCACACCTGCGTGCGACCCGATTATTTTGACGGGCTGCTCATTAAGTGTGATCGTGGTGCGAATTTGTTCCCAGTTTCGTCCAGGACTAAACGCCGCGTAACTACTGGTAAACGGTATCTTACCTGCACGAGCAAGTCCGCTTGCGACAGTCACAAGATTCTGCTCAGCAACGCCTATCTCTATATAGCGCTCAGGAAACGCTGCCTTGAAGTGATGCATCTGTGTACTCTCCGTCAAGTCGGCACACAATGCAACCACACGCTCATCCGCTTCACCGGCTTTTTTGAGACCACGTCCAAATCCTGCTCGCGTCGGTTCTTCTGTGGGTTTTTCAGAAAAAATATCATCTCGTAGTGGGTATGAACTCATCTCTATTCTCCTGCCTTTATCTTGCCATTGAGGGTTCGCAGTTTTGCAAGTGCCTCTTTTGCTTGCTCGTGGTTTGGCGGCGCACCATGCCAGTGATAATCGTATTCCATAAAGTCAACACCCTTACCCGGTATGGTATGCGCAATGATCACGCTTGGCTTGTTCGTAATAGCGCGAGCCATACTTGCCGCATCGATGATACTCTCGATGTTGTGGCCATCTACTTCTTGCACGTGCCAGCCGAAACTTTCCCACTTGCCGCGCAGGTCTTCAAGTGGCATGACATCTTCTGTATTACCGTCAATCTGGATGTTATTGCGGTCGATAAATCCAATGAGCTGCGCGAGCTTATATTTACCGGCAAACATAGCAGCCTCCCATATGTTGCCCTCGTTGAGCTCGCCGTCGCCCATCACTGTATATACAAAACGGTGTGGTTCACGGTCGAGGTACTGTAGCGCGTACGCGACACCAGATGCTTGGCTCAACCCGCTACCCAGTGGACCACTGGTATTTTCAAGCCCAGGTAGCTTTGTGCGCTCAGGGTGACCCTGCAAACGACTACCGAGCTTACGAAGTGTTTGTAACTCAGCTTTCTCAAAAAAGCCTGCTTCTGCCATAGCTGCATACTGGACCGGCACCGTATGTCCGTTGCTCAAGAAGAAATAGTCACGCTTTTCCCAGTCGGGATTTTTTGCGTCATAATTCATGATGTCGAAATACAGTGCGGCAAATATATCAGAAAGACCGAGCGGCCCCGCACTATGTCCGCTACCTGCGGCTTCAAGCATGGTAATAATATCTTGCCTGATAGTATTTGCTTTTGCCTCGAGCTGCGAGACGGTTAGTTGTTGACCCATTACAGTACCCCCTGTTTATTTATCTCGTCGACGAGCTTGGAATACATAACTCCGGCATCGTCCGCCTTTTGGATTGCACCGCCGACATTTAGCACACTGACGCCACCTTGCGTCAGTGTATAGGCGTTATCGAGATTCACACCACCGTCCCAGCCTATTTCGACATCTGGGTTGATCTGCTTGATAAGTCGAACCTTTTCTAGCTGCATAAGATTTGCGGTACCGCCGTACCTACCGAGTTCGCCCGTAAACACCATCACATGGTCCGCTTGTTCGATCAGTGAAGCAACAGAGGAGGGTACCGTCGACCTCAGTAGTGATATACCCGCCTTAATATCATATTGCTTGAGTGTTGCGAGTACCGAAGGTAGCTGCGCCACATCAGCTTCGACGTGGAAAATGACCATGCTTGGCTTGAGCTGCACAAGTGTCTGCAGATGTTCCGTTGGCTGCGCAACCATGGCGTGAATATCTACCTCCCAACCTTCTGGCCACCAAATTTCGTTAATACCAACGGTAAAAGTCGGCGCAAAATTACCATCGCTCACGTCAATATGGACACGTTGCGCAAATGGCTGCACTTTGTCGATTGCTTGTTTATATAGTTCGGCATTTTCTGCCAAAATTGCTGGTGCAATAATACTCATATTTATACCTCGTCTAGTTGTGCATTACGTCTTTTATAGCGTGGAGCGGCAGCAAATGGCGTTTCCAGCCACACGTCTATAATCGCTTTCCATTCGTGTTCATCTTTCTCTAAGATGCGAGACGGCAAGCAAAGCACATTACTGTCATTGTCGTTGCGAGTCATTTTTGCCTCGTAATCATCCCAGATGACACTTGCCCGGATACCGCGAAAGCGATTTGCAGCCATGGCCATACCCTGACCACCACCACAGAGAAGTATCGCGCGAGGTTCCACCGCGTCGTCTTCGCCAAGTATTCTGAGTGCTGCCATTTGCGCGAAGTGAGGAAAATCATCTTCCGGGTCGAGCTCTTTGTCGCCGACATCTTCGACGTCATATCCGCGTTTTGCCAGATAGGCAAATACTTTTTCTTTCATATAAAAGCCGTTGTGGTCGGAACCAAGGAATATCTTCATGTCCTTTAGTATAAGCGTTATCGAGCGCAGTAGCAAGCGTCAGGCTTGCGGGCAAACCAAGAGCGGTTTATACTAGTGAGTAATGCAATTACATCTCACTACAGCGAGTTTCTATGCCGCAAATTGTTAAAAAAATGCTCTACGCACTACTTGGACTCGTCTGCACAGGACTGGGGATCGTAGGCATCTGGCTACCGGGGCTACCTACTACCGTATTTGTACTGATCGCGCTCTGGGCGTTCTCAAAATCTAGTCAGCGACTCTACGAGTGGTTTACACGCATTCCACTCCTTAAGCATGCAATCCGCGAATCTCACCGCTTTCAGCGCGAAGGCACGCTCGCTCCGCGTGTCAAATTCATCTCACAAGGAAGTGCTTGGCTTTCATTTGCTATCGTCACTGCGCTCACCCAAAACATGATACTCGCAGTTATATTGGCACTTGTCGCGCTCTCGTGCAGTGTCTTTATGTATATGGTTCCAAGCTCGCAGGCAGCTGGTGCGACTATACGCGACGACGAATAAACCACCGTACATTTCTATACGGTGGTTTACATCTATCTCTTATAGTTTCGCAGTGTGATGATTAGCGTGCGATTGATTTCGACACATCCGCAACCAGCTCGACAAGGCGGTTTGAGTAGCCCCATTCGTTGTCGTACCATACCGCAATCTTAATCAGATTACCGCCGACAACCTTTGTCAACAATAAGTCGACTGTTCCGGAGTTGCTGTTGCCGATGTAGTCACGAGAAACTAGAGGCTCGTCACTGACCGCAAGGATACCCTGATAGTAAGGCTCTTTAGCTGCCTTACGGAATGTTTCATTGAGCTCGTCAACCGTCACGTCGCGGCTCAGCAATGCCGTGACATCACTAATAGATACTACTGGTGTTGGTACACGAATCGACAGACCATCGAACTTACCCTCGAGCTGCGGGAGTGTTTTTGTCACCGCAATTGCCGCACCCGTAGATGTTGGCACCATATTTTCTGCAGCATTTCGGCCTTCACGCAGGTCTTTCTTTGGCGCATCTTGTAACGCCTGACTTGCAGTATAGCTGTGCACTGTCGTCAAGAGTGATTTCTCGACACCAAACTCTGCATCAAGCACAGCCATGACTGCAGCTAAGCTGTTAGTAGTACAACTTGCGTTGCTAATGACATCTGTAGCTGTAGGTATCTTGTCATCGTTCGCGCCCAGTACGATCGTATCGACGCCGTCGCTTTTCGTTGGACCACTAATAACAACGCGCTTTGCTCCGCCACCAACAATGTGCTTCTCTGCTCCTTCTTTGTCGGTAAAGAATCCTGTAGACTCGATGACGAGCTCTACACCCAACTCACCCCAAGGAAGAGCTGATGGATCGCGCTCAGCAAGCACCTTGATGTGCTTGCCATTAACAACGATGCCCTGGTCTTCGGCCGTCACTTCGTGCTGATAGGTGCCGTAGTTGCTGTCATGCTTGAGCAAGTACGCGAGTGTCTTTGTGTCGGTCAGGTCGTTGATTGCTACAACCTCAAGGTCGCTCCGTTCAAATGCAATCTTAAACGCATTGCGCCCGATTCGTCCAAATCCGTTAATTGCGATTTTTGTCTGACTCATTATAGAATGTGCCCCTCTCTTCTATAAACATTAGTGCTTTGGATACAATTATAGCACCCGCAAGCCGCGTTGCAACTCTACTTTGAGCCAGATGTACGATATACTAAGCATACAATGCATAAAAGTGACATCATGACGTTCGCAGCAAGTGTATACGAGGAAAATCAAGTCCTTGAACTCGAGCATGCCGTCGACTACGCCACCAAGTATCACCATGGCCAAAAACGCAAGAGTGGTGCTGCATATATTACACACCCACTCGCCGTGGCATATAATCTCATAGATTGGGGTATGGATGTTGATACCGTACTTGCAGGGGTACTCCACGATACCGTAGAAGACACGGATGCAACGCTTGAAGAAATAGAAAATCTATTTGGACGCGATGTAGCGTTTCTTGTCGATGGGGTGACAAAGGTGTCTCAGGCTCGTTCAGGCATGCGTGACCTTTCGAGCTATCTTCCGCAGACAAAAGATAACCTTTCCAAACTACTGATTGCGGTCGGCCAAGACGTGCGTGTTATCATCATCAAACTCGCCGACAGGTTGCACAACATGTCGACGCTGCAGTATATGCCCGCAGACAAACAGCAGAAGATTGCTCGCGAAACACTCGAGGTGTTCGCTCCAATGGCAGATAGGCTCGGTATGGGCCGCGTTCGTATGGAGATGGAAGAGCTTGCATTTAGCTACCTTGACCCTCAAGAGTTCAAGCATCTTCAAGCAGTGGTGCGTAAGCGCCTAGGTCGCAGCACTCGAAAACTCGGCACCGTAAGGACAGAGGTAGAAAAAGAGCTCACTAAGCACAACTTCGATTTCGAGGTAAATGGAAGAGTAAAAAGCATATATAGTTTGTACAAAAAACTCAAAAAGGTAGATGGCAACATAGACGACATCTACGATCTTATGGCACTTCGTATTATCGTTGACAGCAAAGAAGATTGTTACCGGGTGCTCGGTATTCTCCATAGTATGTATCAACCGATGCTCGCACGCATCAAAGATTACATTGCTGTACCAAAACCAAACGGCTACCAAAGCCTTCATACGACAGTGATCACGCCGAGTAAGCAGATCGTAGAGTTCCAAATCCGCACCCAAGACATGCACGACTACGCAGAGCGTGGACTAGCCGCTAGCTTTCATTATCATGAACATAAATCTACAAAAAACTATACAAAGAACAAGCGTGGTAACGGCGGATTGCCTGCGGAACTGCAATGGATAACTCAAATGCAAGAAATAGCAGCTCGGCTACGCGAAGGTGAAGATATCAGTGAAAGTCAGCTCAATATAGATCTGTTCGGCAATCGCATTTTTGTATATTCTCCAAAAGGTGATATCTACAACTTACCCGAAGGTGCATACCCACTCGACTTCGCATACCTCGTGCATAGCGACATCGGAAAACATGCCTATAGCTTTAGAGTGAACGGTAATATCAATGCGTTTGATAAGCCTCTGCAAAATGGCGATGTCGTAGAGGTGGTCACTCGCAAGCTTCCTCAAGCAAAGAAAGCCTGGCTGGATCTCGTTGTCACCGCACATGCCAAGAATAAATTACGAGGCCACCTCAAGCAACTCGGCCTCATCGAAGGAATCTCCCACGCGGCGGCTATCATACGTGACAAAGCCGCACGACGTAACTAGCGCTTATAGATAAAAATCTAAGGCGGTACGCACTAATACCTGGAATGGAGGCTCGAAACCACGCAATGTCTCTTTGTCTACCCAGTCAAACGAGTCATGCTCCCAACTCAAACGTATCAGAGGACGAGACGTCTCTATCTTGAGCATATAGAGCACTCGTGTCATCAAGCCCTCTCCAGGCTCATACTCGGCATCATAGCCGATGTGCACCGCGTCCTCCGTGTTGAGCACGAGTCCGATTTCTTCGGATATCTCACGATCGAGTGCAACAAAATCTGTCTCGCCCAGCTCAACATCACCCCCCGGTAAATCAAACGCGAGAGGCATAGTTGGGTGTGTATCGCTTCTTCGCAGTACAAGAAATTCTCCTTGATTATTGCGCAGTAGCAGCTTTACCGAACGTCTATCTTGCATAGACTAGCGGTTGTTCCAGCGTTCGATTGCCTCGTGAATAACAGTCTTTGCTTCGTCTATATCCGCCCACTTTTCGACTACAGTAGTACCTGGTTTCTTCAAGTCTTTGTAGTGGTTGAAGTGAAATTCGATTTGCTTGATGAGCTGCGGCGAAAGATCATCGAGAGTTTGTATCGCATTGCCTGTATTGCGGTCGTCTGCAGGCACTACTACTACCTTGTCATCAACCTCGCTATCGTCTGCAAACTTCATCACACCAATAATACGTGCTTCCAGATAAATACCCGTCGGCAATGGGTCGTTAGTAATAATCAGTGCATCCAGCTCATCTCCATCTTCATCGAGCGTTTGCGGTATGAAACCATAGTCGGTTGGCTTGGCGAAAATAGCAGGCTCCACGCGATCTAGCTGCATCACCGCCAGTTCACGATTCCATTCTATTTTATGTGAACTGCCCTGTGGTATCTCGACTACTACATTTACAATGCCGTCATCGACTGGCCCTGGGGTGAGTATTTGGTTAAAGTCTGCCATATATGTACTCCTTATCTGTCAGTTATCTCTTGTCTCTAGTATACTATACACATGCTCGTTATAGGACACCGCGGCGCAAAAGGGCGCGGCACCGTTAATACCATCGAAGCAATGCGCTACGCACTCGAACAAGGTGCTGATGGATTAGAATTTGATGTACGACTTACCAAGGACGGCGTACCTATCGTTATACACGACGATCGATTGTTGTTCACCCGTGGCACTATGCATTCAGTACACACGTCGACGTACGAAGAGCTGCTTAGTATCACGACAAAAGATCCCATTCCGACACTCACCGACGTACTAGACAACTTTTGGGGGAAAACATATCTCAATATTGAACTCAAGTCACACGGTAGTGGCGAAACCGTAGCCACAATACTCGAAAAAAACTACATTACCCAAGAAAGTGAGTGGGATAATTGTCTCGTGTCATCATTTAAAATAAAAGAGCTGCGATCGGTCCGCAGCCACTCTATTGATGCTCGCTTAGCGCTACTTCATAACCACAATCCATATACATTCCTATTGTATCAACGCTCTTTAAAGTTTTCAGGTCTTGGATTTCATCGACTCTACGTCAGCTTGCTTTCTCTCGCAATTGCGAAGCGTCTTGGGATTTTTACCTACGCATATACGGTTAATAGGCCTGGCGGTGCTCATCTGATGCACCAAAAGCAAATCGACGCGGTAATCACAGATTATCCACGTCGAATCATTGATGCATTACGCGGCTAGAGCTATTCGCGTTCGAGCGCCTCTAGGTATTCGCGCATAGAAAGTGCGGCGGTTGCACCTTCACCCACTGCGCTAGCTATCTGCATAGTTGCACCACTTCGCACGTCGCCAGCGGCGTAGATACCGGGTATGTTTGTTGCCAACTTGAGGTCAGTTTTCACCAAACCAACTTCGTCTAGTTCGACACCAGAATTTTCGAGAAACGCCGTGTTTGGCATCAAACCGATAAACACAAAGACACCATCCGTAGGGTACTCTACAGACTGCCCGTCTTTCGTAGCCCGTACGTGCACGACCTTACTGTCTTCTGTCACAATTTCTTCTGGCGCTACACCGTAGTGGACAGAGATCTTGCCGTCATCGACAAACTTCTGGAGTTCATGCTGCAGCACCTCACTCGCCTTCAGAGTACTGCGCACCAGCAAGTCTATGTGCGCAGTGAAACGAGTCAAAAACAACGCTTCCTGTACAGCCGAGTTGCCACCGCCAATGACCACGAGCCGCTTATCACGGTAAAATGCCCCATCACACGTTGCACAGTAGTGTACGCCGCGGCCATAGTATTCAGCTTCTCCAGGTATACCGAGTTTTCTGTAATCACTGCCTGTTGCAATGAGCACGGCCTTGGCCCTTACCGGCTTACCATCTACCGTGAGGGTGATAGCTTCATCGTCGCGAGTAATTGCAGAAATGTCGCCAAAGTCGATATTGGCACCAAAACGCTCTGCCTGTGCTTGCAGTTGAGTGGCAAGTTTCATGCCAGCGATACCTTCCGGGAAGCCCGGATAGTTATCTACGAGGTCGGTGATTGCAGCTAGCCCACCGATTGATGCTTTTTCGTACAGTGTTGTATCGATATCCTCGCGGGTAGTGTATATAGCGGCAGCCAATGACGTCGGGCCAGCACCTACCATCACCACTTCTTTGATATCATCCATTAGATCAGCTCTCCGTCTCGCTAGCAGGTGGTATAGCCATTACGACGAACTTGAGTGGCGCACCTTCTTTGATATCCGCACTTGGCGTCAAACCTTTCGCTAGATCACCAGGAATAGAGATGACACGTACGCCACCGATCTTCATACCTTGCACACCTTGCACCCAGCCTTCTATAAGCGACGTGCCGCCTTCTAGAGGCGCCTTGAGCGCATCGCCGTCTATTGAGCCATCGAATACTTTGCCTTCTTGATTCCAGCCAATGTAGTATGCTCGGTAGCGTGTATTTTCATCAAGTGTCTCGCCGTCACCTTGCTTCAAATCATCTTTCACAAGAGATTTTACCTTACTTGCATCAAATGCTTCTGGAAGCGACTCGTATTGCTTAAAGTCATCGTAGTACTCAGCGGATAGTTGTTTTGCTACCTTCTCTTGCTCTTTTTGAGCTTCAGCCATCTGCTCTTGGTACTCCTTGAGTTGTTGCTGGTATTGCTCTTGTTCTTTTTGTTGATCAGCTACTTGATTCTCGTTTGCCAAAATCATGATAAAAAACGATCCGATTGTACCAACCGTCATGACCACCGCGATCACAATAATCCCGATGCGTTGCGCTTTCGATGTTGCCATTGTCTCCCTCTCTGAAATATTACTCGTATTATTATACCACGAGCGACTAACCCGCCATATCGAACTCTGCCAGTTTTTTGCGCGCTTGTTCCGTGGTAGCCGTCTGAAGCTCAAGAAGCTGGGCATAGATGCCACCAGATACGGCAAGTTGCGTGGGCGAGCCTACTTCATCGACTTTGCCCTTCTTTAGGGTGACGATAGTATCGACATGTGCGATTGTACTGAGGCGGTGCGCGATGATGAGTACGGTGCGATTCTTCATGAGTCGCTCGAGTGCGTCTTGCACGACTATTTCGCTGCGACTATCCAGGCTGCTGGTCGCCTCGTCGAGAATCAAAATAGGTGCATCTTTGAGTACTGCGCGCGCAATGGCGAGACGCTGTTTCTGACCACCACTAAGTTTGACACCCCGCTCACCTATCTCTGTTTCTACGCCATCTGGCAAATCTTGGATAAACGACCAGGCATTGGCTGCTTTTGCCGCTTGTTCTATTTCTTGGTCGGTTGCACTTGGTCGGCCGTACGCAATATTTTCACGAACAGTACCACTGAAAAGAGACGCATCTTGGAACACGGTGGCAATCGAGTCGCGTAAACTTGCTTGCGTCACGTCATGAATATTCAAGCCATTTATATAAATACCGCCGTCCGATGGCGTGTAGAGGCGCATGAGCAGATTGGATATAGTGGATTTACCACCCCCGCTTTCGCCGACAAGCGCAAGTTTTTTACCTGCGTCAATGGTAAACGAAATACCATGTAGTACTCGCTTGTTATCATCGTACGCAAATTCGACGTCGCGAAACTCCACGACCGCGCTTTCTACGTCCAGTTTGTGCCTACCCTTTTCATCAACGACTTCAGGCTCTTCAGCCATCGCTTCGGCATAATCTTTGCTATTTGCCGCTGCACGCTGATAATAATCAATAAAGAAACTCATAGATTGCATAGGCCCAGAAATCTGCTGGACCAATGCGATAAGTAATACCATCTCACCAATCGTCAACACGCCTGTCGCGGTTTGATAAAAAAGTGTCCCAAACACAATGGCGTACACTACGCCCAGCGCTACGCCACGAATAGCATTCATACTATGCCAGTAGATTGACTGCTTTTTCGTAATACCCACCATTTTGCTAAATCGTGTATCAAATGATGTATATTCGCGCCGTTCAGTATTGAAGCTTTTTACGAGGCGGACCTGTGAGACAACCTCGGTAAATCGACCACTTGCAATATCAAAATGCTTATTAATACGTTTTTCGTATTTTTGCCATTTCACGCTCGTGAGTGCGGTGACATAGAGGAATATCGGAATAAGTAGCAGCATACTTACTGCCACGAGCCAGCTATACCAAAGCATGATGCCGAGTGAAATCAGGACGGTAAGCAGCGTGCTAAGCAAGTTATTTGAAAAAAACTGAATAAACGAAGTGATACTTACAATCGCGCGATTGAGTCGATTGATAACTTTACCGGTAATCTCTGTATCAAAGTAGCGTTGGGGTAGCGAAAGCAGGTGTTCATAGTAACGACTCGAGAGTTGACGACGCATCCGAACCGCCAACATATCTCCCAGCACTCCACTTACATCGCTTACCGCTGTAGCCACAAGAGACACTCCTAGCATTCCCACGACGAGCCATATGAGAAATGTAACATCAACACTGTTGCCACTTTCAAGACCAGCGACGATAGTGTCAGTCGCCATCTTGATGATAAATGGAGACGCAAGACTCAGGAGCGCAGTGACAATCGCCATGCCAGCGACGACGATAAGAAGCCACTTAAGTCCTCGTGTATAGCTAAATAAGCGTAAGAGTTCGCGCATGAGCTATAATACCTGCGCGTCAGTTGCAGCCACTACACGCTTCACAATTTCATCAGTTATTTTTGTTGCGTCTTCGGCGGTTAATGTTTTTTCGTATGGCGTGATGAGAAAACGGAGTGTGATGTTTTTGTGAGACTCACCCTCAACTTGGTAAATATCTAGCGCGCGGCACTCAAGGGCTAGACCTTCTTCTTCGCAGGCAGACGCCTCCGCTACTTGATCATACGTAATGCTTTCGTCAACTCGAAAAGTAATATCTCGTTCTATACTTTGATATCGCGAAAGCGGCGTGTAGTGCGGTATTTGCTCACCAAAAAGTGGTGACAAGAATAGTTCAAATGCACTCGTCGCCTCGGGAAGCTTGTACGCTTTTCGCACACCAGCTCGCAATTCACCGGCAACTCCTGCTAGCTTGCCGTCGATTTCTACGATAGCCGTACGTACTGGATCGAATGGCGCCAGTGCTTGCTCAAACGGTGCGAAATCCGGTACTTTATACTGGTCAAGGCGCGTATACGTTACGCGTGCGTTTGGCACTACGCTACTGCTCAAAAAATCAACAGCACGGCGTATTGTGTAGTACGCAGATTCCTTGCCAGGCGCCTTCTGTGCATATACACCCGCGATCCTCTCTAGCTCTTTCGGTAGACTTTCATCGTCAAACAGCTCGTTGTGATGAGCTTTGCCAATCTCGTACAACATGAATGCAGTATGGCCTGATTTGATGTTCATATGTACCTTGTCAAGCAAACTAGGCACCACACTCAGCCGGTAGTATTGTAGATCAGGACTTAGCGCGTTCGACAGTCGAAACGCTTGGTTGGGATCTTGTCCACTACGAGTTAATATATCGTGATGCACAAAACTATACGTCAATACTTCGTTACCACCCGCACGGCTCAAGGCTTCACGCAGTCGCTGTTTCGTCTCAATCGAGACATTTCTCTTGGTGGGAGATATACTTTTTTGTGGTAATTCTCGCGGCAACTTATCAAGTCCGTACAGGCGCCCCACTTCTTCGACTATATCTTCTTGTATTTCTATGTCCGTGCGCCAAAATGGTGCAGTAAAGCTAATAGCAGACTCGCCTTTTTCTGCGTAGCAGGCAAACCACACATTGCGAAGTAGTTGTTCGATCTCTGCGCCGCTCAATGCGAGTCCCAGACGTGCGTTAATGAAACTTGGCTCTACTTTGAGTTCAGTTCGAAGCGAATTGTCTACGCGAGCCTGGTCTAACGCGCCGTCTACAATATCTGTTACGTCGGATGCTTGAGTGCCGCCTGCAATTTGAGAGATTAATGTCATGAGCTGGCCTAGAATACGATCGTTTTGAAGTGGTGACTGCCCCTTGTTGAAGCGAGTCAGTGCATCAGTGAACAGCCCATGACGCATACTCGTTTTTCGCACGCCGTACATATCAAATGTAGCCACTTCGAGGACAATATTTTTTGTCTCATACGTAATATCACTATTCGCGCCACCCATGATACCGGCGACACCTATTGCGCCGCCTTCATCCGCCATCACCACATCATCCATATGGAGTTCATAGGTCTTACCGTTCAAGAGCTCTATCTTTTCACCGTCTCGAGCAAGGCGAGCTACAAGTGTATTCCCTCGCAATTTGTCATAGTCATACGCGTGTGAGGGCTGTGCAGTCATAAGCATCAGATAATTGGTTATATCAACCACATTGTTGATAGGCTTAGAGCCGAGCGCAACCAAGGCGCACTGCAACCACAGAGGACTTGGCTTGATAGTTACATCCCTCAGCGCAACCGCCATCAAACGAGGCACTTTCTCGCCGGCCTCATTACGCACCTCGAGCGGCAACCCAGTTGCATGAGTAAACGATTTTGCGCCCCAATACCATTCCGGCAGCTTCGCCCGGTGCTCATATACATCCTCGTGATCTATTCGAGTAGGGTCTTGTTCTCCGATAATACCTGCAAGTTCTATCGCCACACCCAACTGGCCAAAGCAATCGGGTCGATGCGTAAACATCTTGTTCTCTATATCTATGACTACATCATCTAAGCCAAACGTATAGGCAAAACTAGCGCCTGCTCGTAATTCTCCACCTTCAGGCAAATCATCATGCTGTATCTCGACAATGCCATCGTGGTCGGAGTTGATAGCAAGCTCGTCACCTGCCGCCAACATACCATGACTCATGACACCTCGTAATTCACGCGCATCTAACACAAATGGCTCATCGTTGCCGTACGTTTTCGGCACAACAGAAGATGGTGGTAGCCATACGGCCCACATATCTGCGTGAGCATTTGGTGCGCCACACACTACTTGGATTAACTCGCCAATGCCCGCGTCTATCTTGCATACATTGAGCCTATCGGCATTCGGGTGTTTTTCGCATTCTACTATTTTTACTATCTTAGCGTCTTTATATATAGCTGCGAGGTCCGATACGCCCTCTACGCCGCCGAGTTGACGATTGATAATATCGACCAATTCGTCGACTGGCGGTAGCGGCTTACCAATAAACTGCTGGAGTATTTGTACACTTACTTTCATACTAAAATTGCCTCAAAAAATCTAATTTTCCACTTTCTAAATGTCGCACGTCTTCAATACCGTATTTCATCATGACAAGTCGGTCGATACCGCAGCCAAATGCAAATCCCGTGTAGACTTCTGGGTCTATGTCTGCAGCGCGCAGTACGTTCGGGTGAATCATACCGCAGCCAAGGAGCTCTATCCAGCCCTCGCCACTACATACTTTGCATTCAGGGTTTTTGCCTTCGCAAAATGGACAGCTGAGCGCAAATTCAAATGATGGTTCGGTGAACGGAAGATAAAAGGGGTTCACTCGCACATCGAGTGATTTACCGTAATACTCTTCGAGAAATTTTTGAAGTGTGGAGATGAGCATACCTGCGTGCACATCTCGAGCCACATACACACCCTCAACCTGGTAAAAGGTGTGCTCGTGCCGCGCGTCGAGATCTTCGTTGCGAAATACGCGATCTGGCACAACCGCAGCAATCGGTTCGCCGGCTTCAAGGTTCTCGTGGTATTTACGCAGTATTCGGTGTTGCATAGTACTCGTGTGAGCAGGGGCAACGAAAGGCTCACCATCTTTGTCCCGCTGGAGAGTCATGAATGTATCATAATCATCCCGCGCCGGGTGACCTGCAGGAAAGTTGAGAGTTTCAAACATATGATATTGGTCGTCAATCTCGCGCGACTCTTCGCTCACAAATCCCATGCGTGCGAAAATATCACGAAGACGTGCGATCTCCCTAGTAAGTGGGTGTATCGTGCCATGCTCTGTCGCAAGTAGACTCGGTAGACTACCATTTACGTCAAACGGTGCAGTGACGTCAATAGGTATGCTCGCCGCTTGTTCTTTTTGCGCTTCGCGTGCAACGACGCTCTGCTCAAGTACCCGCTTAAGGTCATTGATACGTTTGCCGTATGCCCCTCGTTCGCTTGGCTCTAGACTTGGCAAAAGCGCATACAACTGCTTAATTTCGACAGCTTTCAATATATCTCGTGGCTGATCTAATTGGGCAATGCGCTCAAGTAACAGCGTCTCTGTTTCTGCAATTCTTTCCATCTTATCTATAGTATACCGCAAAAGTCATGCGGCTGCATTAGCTCGACTGAACAACCAAGAAAATGATTGTTCCGACAGCTGCTACGCCGATAATGAGCCAGATAGCTAGCATTACAGGTGAGCTTGTGTGAGTATTCTCGACTATACCAGCATCATCCGCACCGTCTAACTTCGGAGCCTCTATATCGCCGGCTGAGCCGTTTGCTTTCGCTGCCGCTTTTGCACGAAGGTCTGCTGCAATTTTTTCCTGAAGCTTCGAACGCTGCTCGTCTTGTCGTATATACATTCCCATATTTTTAGTGTAGCATGCCCTCCACTTGGCGACTAGTGTAGCGATGGTGTATACTATAGCCATATTTCACGATAAGGAGGGAAATACATGGCAACTAAAAAAACCGCTTCCGCCAAGAAGTCGAAACCGACTGTGGCAAAGCAAACCAAAACTAAAGTAACGACTGTCAAAGCGGTTGCTGCCGACGCTACACCAGCAACATCTTCGCGTAGCAAAACGCCGAAGCTGTTCCAGGGCCGCTCGTTTATTCTCGGTGCATTTATCGCTGAGTTTATCGGAGCGTTCATTCTAGCGACAGCTGCCGTACTCACCCGTGGTGAGCCACTGTACGTTGGGTTCACTCTGATCGCAGTTGTACTCATCGTCGGCACGCTCTCAGGCTCACACGTCAACCCGCTTGTCACCGTAGGTGCATGGGCAACACGCAAGATCACTGGCAAGCGTGCGCTCGGTTACGTTGCGGCCCAAGTACTTGGCGCGCTACTTGCATTTGTCGTCGTTTCAGCGTTCTTCAACGCAGCACCCGAAGTCAGTCAGCAAGCGGCGATGATGGGTCAACAGGCGACTGAGATGTTCAAGGCAAATCCGATTCCAGCAGGCAAAGAATTCTATGTATTCTTCGCTGAAATGCTCGGTGCAACCATCTTCGCACTAGCAATGTCGAGTGCAATCCGTGAAAAGCGTAATCGTGCTGCACAAGCTCTGACTATTGGTCTTGGCTTCTTTGTGGCACTCATGATCGCCGGTCTGACTGTTAGCGCAGTAGGTGGCAGCGTAGTAGTTAACCCGGCTATCGCATTCACCGTCCAGGCTGTGTCATTCACTAGTCTCGATCTCTGGGCGATATTGAGCTACATCGTTGCACCGATCATCGGTGGTACGATTGGATTCTTCTTGTACGACGTACTTCGTGGCGAAAGCGACGGCGGCGACGACAAGCTACTCGCAGACACACTCTAAAAGTCATCTGCAGTACACAAAATGCACCTCGCATTGCGGGGTGTATTTTGTATATTGCCTGTGTCTATCTTTTATTCATCTTGCTGTGGCCTATCGACTAG